>Ga0299906_10000193_pt1 | contig 62107 bp, 50 predicted proteins | sample RVTome_14_FD_200259 | JGI IMG/M metagenome (GOLD analysis project Ga0299906, IMG submission 200259) | Soil microbial communities from uranium-contaminated site in the Upper Colorado River Basin, Wyoming, United States - RVT145D125 (version 2) ...
CCTCCGCGCTGCTCGAGGTGCTGGACCCGGCGCAGAACGACAGCTTCACCGATCATTACCTCGGGATACCGTTCGATCTGTCGGAGGTTCTGTTCATCGCGACGGCGAATTTCCTGCAGAACATTCCGGGACCACTTCTCGACCGCATGGAGGTGGTCGAGTTCAGCGGCTATACCGAATCCGAGAAGCTGGCGATCGCCAAGCGGTACCTGCTCCCGCGCCAGCAGCGCGAGGCCGGCCTCGAAAGCGGGGAGCTGGAGGTCACCGATGAAGGGCTGAAGGAAGTGATTTCCGGCTATACACGGGAGGCGGGTGTGCGCCAGCTCGAGCGCGAGCTCGGCAGGGTTGCCCGAAAGGTGGCCCGGCGCATCGCCGGCGGCGAGGTACGGCGTGTCGAGGTTCGGGAGGACGTGGTGAAGAATCTCCTCGGCCGCCGCACCGTGCATCCAGAACGCGCTGCCCTCGAGGATCAGGTGGGGATCGCCACAGGCATGTATTACACCCCCGTGGGCGGCGACATCATGTTCGTCGAGGTGTCCGTCATGGACGGGAAAGAAAACCTGGTCCTGACGGGCCAGCTCGGAGACGTTATGAAGGAGTCGGCGCGGGCGGCCCTCACGTATGCCAAGTCACACGCCCGAGACCTCGGCATCCGGTCGGACATGCTCGTGGGCAAGGACGTGCATATTCACGTCCCGGCGGGCGCGATCCCGAAAGACGGCCCGTCCGCCGGCGTCACCATGGCCACCGCACTGGTGAGTGCCCTCTCCGGTGTCCCCGCGCGACACGACGTCGCCATGACGGGCGAGATCACGCTTTCCGGCCGTGTGCTGGCAATCGGAGGGGTGAAGGAGAAGGTCCTTGGCGCCTGCCGGGCAGGGATCACGAACATCATCCTGCCCGCCGCGAATCTGTCCGGGCTCGACGACTTGAGCCCGGGAGAGCGGGAGCGTATCCGGGTGTACCCGGTCGAGACGCTCCAGGAGGCGCTTGACGTGGCGTTGCCGGCGCGTTCGGCCGCGCTCCAGCCGGTCAGCGGAACGGCCGGGAATCCGCCGTTCGCGCCGAGCCCGAACTAGACCTCACCACCGCAGCGATCCCGTGAAGAGGTCGCAGGCTTCATCTACCCACCGGGCCCGTTCCTCGAAGGACGGGCCCGGTTCCATGTCCGCCCCCTCACGCACCAAGTAGCCGAGCATCAGCGACAGGATCTGGGTGGCTGATACTCGCGGGTCCGCGTCATCGCGCACGTACCCGTGTCCCTGACCTTCGGTAATGATCGCTGCCAGCGTACTCTCGAGCTCCCCAAGCGCCGTTGCGAGAGCGGTGCGGCCGGGCCCTGGCTGCGCCAGCGCGCGAACCAGGAGGGGTGCCGTTCCCGGGTGGCGGTTGAGATCGGCGAAGAACCCACGGAGAACGGCACGAATCCGCTCGACCGGTCCCCCGGGCGACGAGTGGGGCAACGGCTCGGCGATGGGGGTCAACAAGAAGGCCCTGAGGACCGCCTCGTAGAGGCCTGCCTTGGAGCCGAAGTAGTAGAATATCAGTTGCTTATTTACGCCGGCAGCAGCGGCGATGGCGGCGGTTCGGGTGCCCGCCGCACCGCGCTCGGAAAACTCACGAAGCGCGGCCTTCAGGATCCGGTCCCTGCGGTCTGGGATGCTCTTCACGGCCTCAATCAACTGGTTGGACAATTGTAGGAGGCCGAGCCTGTGCGATCAAGCCACAGACGACGTTGACGCGGTGAGCTGCAGAAACGCCCCTCGTATAGCGGAAACGAGGAGTGGGTGGGAGGTCCAGTGACCCTTGCGGTCGCCCGGAGCGTCCCTTGCCAACATCGCCGCTTCGGTCGTCACGAGGAGCGTGATCGACGCGGTCCCGAACAGTTCGTCCACCTTGGCAGGCTCGACGATCCCGGCCGTCGGCACGGCGAGGGGGACCTCGGCCCCAATCACCCATAGGCGGGTGTCGCTGCCGTCCGCCGCTCGCTTTCGCCAGATGGGCGCCATCGCCGCAAGCGTGTCTGCGTCGGCCAAGGCGAGCACCGGCCCCGGTGACCGGGCCGCAGTGCGGAGCGCCAGATCCAGCAGGGACCGGCGGCTCTCGATCGGCATGAGCGCCCTTCCGCCCGTTTCCCCCTCCCCGCGGAGCTGCCTCTCGAGCCGGTCGAGCTGCTCCGACCGTGACCGCGTCAGCTGCGCCATGAGCGTCGCGGGCGTTATCGCCTCGAAGCGCTGCGGGGCTTCGTCAATGCGTTCGGCGGCACCCTTTGCGACCAGCCCGTGGAGGGCTTGATAGGCGTTGGCACGGGCAAGGTTCAACTCCTTGCCGACCGCGTACCCAGACGCCATCCCCATGCCGAGAAGCGCGGCGTACACAAGGCTTTCGGTAGGGGTGAACCCGAAGGGGGTGAGGTCGACATTGGGCGCCGGCATATAAGTAGCTATTACTACTACTCACAATGTCCGCTGTCCAGGTGCGGGATGGCCGCGGTGCAACCTCCTAGGCGATGTAGTCGAGCCGCCAGCCGGCGAGCTTGGCGATGAGCGCGAGGCGAAACGTCACGTCGCTCTGGCGCTGCTCGACGGTCTTGCTCTCGATCTCGAGCGGGAAGGCGAAGTCGGCAAGCTTCGAGGGGCTCCGGGGAACGCCCCGCAGGTTCTTCGGGCTCCACACGCCCTGGTCGTCGCAGTCCTTGATGAGTCGGGCGAGGATTCGCTGGGCGGTCGGCGAGCTTTGGAGAACGCCCATCCGCGCCAAAAGCTCGATCCAGTGCAGGGCGAACGGCAGATCCTTGGCGTTGCCGGCACTGTCGAGCTGCAGCGGGTCGCCGAGCAGGTGGAACGTGGGTTTGAGGATCTTCCGCCCGATCTGGATGACGAATGAACGCTTCGACGCCGGCTTACTGAGAAAAGCCGCGAGCCGCTCCACGAATCCGGCCCGTTCACGCTGCAGGTTGGGCATGAGCGCGATCATCGCCGTCGAGAAGACGGTCGGTGGCCAGGCCTCGGGGTCGAGGATGCTGCGATTGGCCTTTCGCACGATCGGCCGGTCGGCCACCTCGCTGCGGAGGAATTGCGAGACCCTTGTGGCGATGCGGTGTGCCGATCCCCGAATCCGGGGGTCCTCGGCTTGCCCCGCTTGTGCCAGGGCCGCGGTGGCTCCCTCCCGGATCAGCTCGCGAGTCCAGTAGGCCAGCTCCGGGGTGGTCTTCGCCGCCTTCCCGTATTCGAACAGGAGGCCGGGATCCTCGTCACGTGAGAGAATGCGGTAGAAAACGCGATCGGTAAGGCGGAACGCCCGCTCATCGGTCGGGACGCCGAGCTCCAGAAGCCGGCGGTACTGGGAGACCGTGCCTACGTCCTTGATTCCCTGTGATTTGGCTGGTGCCAACCCGAGTATATTCCCCGCCCACACACCGTCGTCGCCCTGGCGCTTCAGGAGGCGCACCACCTCCCTGTACTCCATCAGCTCGGTGCGTAGGGCCGTGACGTCGGCGGGCGTGGCCGCGCCGGAGGGAAGGATCTCGGTGACCGTACGCCAGCGGATCGGGGCGCAGGCATTCTCCCGGATCCACGCGACTGGGATGCGGTGACTGGTCGGCAGCTCCAGTGATCGGCTCCCGGCTGGCTGCAGGACGGGGTGGGGCGCGGGCGGGAACTTATCGCGTTTGGCGAGAATCGGCCAGTAGCTTCTCTAAGTCGCTATTTGTCAACGTATTCGGGACACCGCCATTTTCGGGCTCCCCGGCCTCCCGTCGGAGGCGCCGAAGCCCGAGGTCTGCCATCGCTTGCTCCGACCCCTCATTCGGTCAGGGGAACTCCGTGCCGGCCGTCACGACCCGGGCGGCCCGGGGCATTTGACCCGAGCGATCATTCCCGGCTGACCGAATCCCCCCTCGCTGGTGAGGACGAGTGTGTCCTCATCGAGAAAATCGACGGCCTCGCCTTGCGGTTCGCGCACCCCGAGCCAACAAGGCGGACCCTGCGGCCGAAACCTTCCGTCCGGACCGCGGTCGAAGAAGTAGAGCTCCGTGTAGGTTCGAACGACGAGTCGCCTTCCGCTCGGCGAGATGCTCGCTCCGGTGACGAGGCGGCCGAGGTTGCGTTGCGGAACGATCGGTAACGTGTCGATCAGCGCCGCGAGCACCCGGTCGGTGTGAGCCTCCCGTGGCGGAATGCAGAACAGCACCACGTGTCCCTGACGGCCCTTGGTGACGAGAAATATCTCGCCGCCCGGAGTCACCGCCATCCCCTCGACGTCGTGGGCTCCGTCGGGATACCGAACACGAAGCTGGTGGACGTCGCCTCGCACTCCGCCCGCCGCCGAACCGGGCTCCGGCTCCGGTACGATGTAGATCCAGACCTCGCGACGGTCCAAACTGTTGTCGCCGGTGTCTGCGACGTACAGACAATCGCCGGCGCGCCCGGGGCAGGGGCCGAGGGACATGTCCTCCCAGTCGTGCGCCACCGCGCCGTCGAGTCGGAACGCACCGCCATCCCGGCCGTTCAGATCGGTGATGTAGATGAACGGATCGTCCCCAGAGTCGTTGTGGGTCCAGAGGACTCCCGGATGGCGGCGGCTGACGGCCACCCCGGAGCTCTCCGAAACGCGACGGGAGGCGAACACGCCGGTGCGCTCGAACATCGTCGGCTCGACGTATTGCCCGAGCGCCGGCGTGCCCGCGATCCAAGCGGCGATCAGTCCCGCGAACACCACGCTGCCCCAACGCATCGCTGCATTGTACACGGCCGCTTGCCCGGTCGTAAGGGAACGGCGATGTTTCCGGCACGATGATCGAGTCTCTTTTGTCCCGTCCGGTGGCCAAGCGCCCTGATCACGTGCGCTTCGACGGCCGCATCCTGTTCCTCGCCGATGACCCGGAGCTCATCCGGCGCCAACTCGAGGGGGAGGAAGCGGACTGGCCGCTGTCGGCTCCGCTACGAGACAACATTTCCACGGACGAAATCACGCCCGCGTATATCTGCTACTACTACGACGAGACGTTGGGGGAATTCCCGTATCTCGGCCTCAAGGCGGGGAACGCCTTTCCGATCTCGCGTGGGAGTGTGAGAGCGGGCGGTTTTGTGGCCTCGGTGGCCGGCAAGCGTCGAGGGAAAGGCTCTTCCCGCGAGCAGTCACCCTACGCGGAGATGTGCGCGGGCATCCGGCTCGTCATCGCCGAGAGCATCGAGCGGATCTACCGGGAGAACTGCCAGAATCTCGGCATCCTCACCAGCACGGATTTCGGGCTGATCGAACGCGTGCGCCGGGGCGACGCCATCCCGCTGGCCGTGTTCACGCGGGGCGAAGGCGATATCACGCGCGGGATCATCGAGCACGGCGGCCTGTTCCAGTACAATGTCGCGAGGCTCCAGGGGGAGGTGCAGGTCCCCATCGTGCGCACCACGAGGCGCCCGCTCACCCTGGCCGAGAAAATCATCGCCCGCCATTGGGTTACTGATTCGGCGAACGATCAAGTGGGCGTCGCGTACGTGAAGCCGGGGGACGAGGGGTTCGTCCGGACCGATATCCGCTTCAGTCACGAGTACGTCACGCCGATGGCGGCCATTTTTTGGCGCGACTACGTTGGCGAAGGCGAGCAGATCGTCGACCCCTCGTCGGTGTTCTTTTTCCGCGACCATTTGACGTTTCTTGAGCTGGCGATGACGGACGAGCGGAAGGCCCAGGGGCTGCTCGACGTCGCGCTCGAGCTCAAGGCGAAGCAGGAGGAGTTCGCCGCGCAGCAGGACGTGAAGCTCTACGGCGAGTTGCCGGGGAAGGGGATCCACGGCATCGCCACCGGCTCCGAGGCGATCTGCCACTCGAAGATCCTGGAGGCGCACGCCCTGCCGGGCGATCTGATCATCGGAAGCGACTCTCACACCCCGCACGCCGGCGCCATCGGATCAGTCGCGTTCGGTGTGGGCACGACCGCCATCTTCAATTCTTGGTTGACGAAGGACGTCCGCCTCACCGCGCCGCCGCAGGTACTAGTGACCATCACGGGACGCCGCCCTCCTGGGGTCACCGCGAAGGATTTTATGCTCCACATCCTGAGGCAGCCGTACGTGCGCGATGGCCACGCCATCGGGAAGGTCATCGAGTACGCGGGCGAGGCGGTGGAGGCGTTGTCGGTGGACGAACGGGCCACGATGACCAATATGGCGGCGGAGGTGGGCGCGTTCACGGGCATCATTCGCCCCGACGAGAAGGTCGTGGAGTACCTCCATCGCGAGCGCGGGATGGATCCCGCAAAGGTTCGACCGCTGCTCGAAGGGCTTTACTCGGACACGGATGCCGAATGGGAGAAGGTGATCGAGTTGCACGCCGGCACGCTGGAGCCGCTCGTCGCGCTGCCGGGTGATCCCGGGAATGGCATCTCCCTCGACGAGCTTCCGGGTCCCGTGCGGGTCGACATCGCGTACGCGGGGTCGTGCACGGCGGGAAAGAAGTCGGACATGGACATGTATGCGGCGGTGTTCAAGGAGGCGCTCGAGCGCGGCCAGCGGGTCCACCCGGATGTGAAATGCTTCGTGCAGTGTGGATCGCAGGAAGTGAAGCGGTACTGCGAGCAGCAGGGCTATCTCGACGTCTTCGAGCGGGTGGGCGCGGTGTTCATCGAGCCGTCGTGCGGCGCGTGCATCAATGCGGGCCCGGGCGTCTCGTACGACCGCGCCACGGTCACCATCAGCGCCATCAACCGCAACTTCCCCGGTCGTTCCGGACCCGGGCAGCTCTACTTGGCGAGTCCCTATACCACGGCCGCCAGCGCCATCGCCGGATGCATCACCGCTTGGGAAGGTGAGGTAGCCGGAATCTTCTAGGGGGAGACGCTTGTGGCGCCTGCGGCTCCATTGGCTCCGCGAGCCGTTTGCCGGACCGGCCGAAACGCACCGCTCGGATACACCCCCCGCGCGTTCCACAGGACCCACTCGTTCAATCCCAGGTCTTCGACGGCGGCGATCTGCGCCCGCACCTCGGCCGCGGTATAACGCGGCCGGCCGAGGGTGAAGGCCTGGAGGTACGGCCGAATCCGTCCCGCGTCGGGGACGTCCGCCGAGCGGGCGATGCCGTCGGCGAGCGCCTTGCGGACCACCGAATAGGGTTGCGAGTTGGGATGGGCAATGCCGTAGGAGCCCCGGCGATAGTGGCTGGGGTACACCATGGGGAGCACCACGTCGGCGAGCTGTACGAGATCCTCCCAATGCTGGCCGATGCCCAGCCCTCCTGCCGTGCTGGTCGTCAGCCCAAAGACGTCGATCGTGAACGGCACACCGAGCGCGGCGATCCGTCCCTTCATGTAGCGAAGGTGCCGGCCCAGCGATTCCCGCTGGGTCTCGCCGTCCCGTTGGGCGTTGTACACCGCTCGAGCGAGCCGTTTGGGCGGCTCGTCGGGGAATCGCACGTAGTCGAACTGGATCTCGGCGAATCCCATCCGCACGGCCTCCTCGGCGAGATCGGCGGCGTAGATCCAAATGGAGTCGTGGTAGGTGTCTACCCATGGCTGCCCGAGGCCGTCGCGCCAGAACCCGCCCTCGCGGTCCATGATGGCCCAGGGCGGCTTGCCTTGTGCGAGCATCGGATCACGAGCGACGACGATGCGGGCGATCGGGTGGATCCCGTGCGCCCGGAGGCGCTCCAGGCGCGACCGCGCGTCCGGCGCGCGAACCTCCCCGTTTGCGCCGATCTCGACGGCCACCGGTACGGACGATCGATACGTCACGTAGCCACTGGCGTCCTTGACGTCGATGACGAACGCGTTGACCTCGGTCTCGTCGGCCAGCCGGATCAGGTCGTAAAACCGCTTGGAGCCAAAGACCCAGGCGTTGAGATAGATGCCCCGCACCGACGAGGGAGGCGGACCGATCGGAGGGGCCGGAAGCGGTACGGGCCGCGCGGACGACGGGCCCAGCAAGGCGGCGTAGTCTGGCCGCTCGGCATCGTGATGGATGGTGGACCGGGGCGTGACGGCCCCTTCCCGTCCCTGCGCATGAATGGCGACGGGGAGCGATGCGCTCACGGCGAGCGCGAACACCGCCGAACGTTTCCAAGGCGCGGCGCCCGTCAGGAGGTCCGACATCCGCTCACGAAACATCATGCAATGCGCTTCCACTTCACCGACCACCGTCGTCGGCCTTCAAGAGCTCGACCCGCCTGTTGTCCGCGCGACCCGCCGCGGTCCGATTCGAGCCGATGGGACTGTCCGGACCGTAGCCACGCGCCGTCATCCGCGACGGCGCCACGCCGCGCTGGGCGAGGTACGCCATCACGGCGAGGGCGCGCTCGCGCGAAAGCCGCATGTTGAGCGCGTGCGAGCCCGTCGAGTCCGTGTGCCCGGCGACCTCGATCCGGACATCCGGGTGGGCCACGAGCGACTCGGCGACCCGGTCGAGCATCGCGTACGATTCCGCCGTCAAACGCGAGCGCCCCGTCTCGAAGTTCACCCCGCGGAGGATGAGCGGCTGCGTCTTTCCGCGTTCGATGCGGAACAGCACGGCACAGCCGACCTCGTCGATCTGCTGCCCGCGGGGCGTACCGGGGCATCGGTCGATCCCGTTGTACACGCCGTCCGCATCGTCGTCCTGCGGGCAACCGTCGACGTCGACCTGAGCCGACGCTGGTGTGTCCGCGCACCGATCGAGCCCGTCCAGCACCCCGTCCCGATCGGTGTCGAAGGGGCAGCCGTTGCCATCGACCGCGGCACCGGCGGCCGTGCTCGCGCAGACGTCGACGCCGTCGACTACGCCGTCCGCGTCGCTGTCGCTCGGGCAGCCGTGCGAGTCCACGACCGCGGCCGCGGGAGTGTCGGGACACGAATCCAGGCCATCGAGCACGCCGTCCGTGTCCGCATCGGTGGGGCAGCCGTCGTCGCGCACCAGCGCGCCCGGTGGGGTGTCGGGGCAGCGGTCGTTCTTGTCGGAAACCAGGTCTCCGTCTTGATCACGCGCAGCCCTGCCGAACGCGAAGACCGAAAGACCAACGGCACCGCCGATGTTGAGCACCCGATCGTTGGCCGCCTGGAGCGGCGACTCCGGATAATATGCCGCGCGGCCCTCGAACCGCAGCGCCGCTCGGCCCCCGAGCGATACGCGGTCGCCGAGGAACACGTGCGCGCCATGATCGTCCTCTTCGATAGCGCCACGGTAGAAGAGCCGCTCGTAGCCCGCTCCCAAATAAAACGCGTTCCAACTGGCAACCGGAAGGTTCGCCATGATCGTCCCGCCCACTCGTGCGACGTTCACCTCGGTACCGGACCCGACGGAATCCGTGATCGTGTAGTCGCCGTTGGCCTCCAGCGAGAGAAACCGATTCAAGAAGAGGCCGAGCCGGCCGCCGGCTCCCATCCGCGTATCGAGCCCGACGCTGACGCCATCGTAGGTCGTGACAACGCCGTAACTCCCGAGCTCTACCTGGCCGCCGAGGCCGGCCTGTGCCACGAGAGAAGGAACGGGGCCGGCGGTGAGCGACACGCCGGCTCCCAGAATGCCGAGGGCAGCAATCCGGAAGCGAGACATGCGAGAGAAGGTCGATGAAACGGGGGTGTAACGCTATGTCACGATACCGCTTGCGGGTGTGACATTTCTCACGCCCGCATGAAGCGCACTCCCTCCGCGAGCTGATCGGCGAGGGTGCGTAGCTCTGCGGCGCCCCGGACGAGCGCCTGCACCGCCCGAAGTTCCTCGCTGGCCGCGGAGGCCACCCCGGCCGCCTCACCGGCGGACCGCGAGGCAGCCGACTGGGCGTCCGACAAGATGCGTCGGGTCTGCTCGGCCAGTTCCAGGTTGTGACGGGGTACGTCGACCATGCGATCGCCGGTCTCGCGGGCTCTGCCGGCGCTCGTGACAATGCCACCCAGCTGGCCGCCCCACCTGGTCGTCGTGTCCGTGAGCTCCTCGAGCTGCCGGCCGAGATCCTCCAGGACGTGCGCCGCGCGGTCGATCACGCGCCGGGTCTCCTGCGCGTTGCGCCCCATGCTGCGGGCCGCCCCCGCGCTCTGCTCGGCGAGCTTGCGGACCTCATCCGCGACGACCGCGAACCCCTTGCCTTGCACCCCCGTCCGCGCGGCCTCGATCGTGGCGTTGAGCGCGAGGAGGTTGGTCTGGTTGGCGATGCCGGCGATGGTCTCGGTGAACTGCTCGATCTCCTGCGCCGCCTCGCGCAGACGCCCCACCTCCGCAGACCCGCGGCCGATGGTCGTGGTCAGCTCCCGGAGGCGGTCCACCGCTCCCGAGCTTGCCTCCCGCACGTCGATTGCGGCCTGCGAGACGGCTCGACTCGCGGATTGCGCATCCGTGGCCGCCCGCACGGCGACGTCGAGCCCTTCGGTGAGGTCCACCAGCGCGTTTGCCCCTTCCTCGACGCGCGTCGCGGCCCTTCTGGCCTCCGCTTCAGCCTGGGCGGCGCTCTTGGCCACCGTATCCGCCGCCTCGCGGATGGCATCGGTCGACGCGGTGAGGTCGCGGACGTAAGTGGCGGTGCGCTCCGACGAATTCGCGAGCGGCGTGAGCACGCCCGTCAGCGAAACCGACAGGGCCAGCTGCGGCGCGAGCAGGCTCAGGATCTCGGCGTCACCTTCCCGGTACATGGTCGGATCGGAATGCCGCACACTCCAGATGCCCACGAGCTGGTCGGCCTGGTAAAGTGGAATCAATACTTCCGATCCCCGGCGTTCGCCGTCCGGCAGGATGATGTTGGCGCGGGTGAACGCGTTGGCGACGATCGGCCGCCCGCTCCGCACGACGTCGCCCGTGAGGCCCGCGCTGGCGTCGAAGCGCAGCGCTTCTTGGGTCCCCGTGTCGGCCACCAATTCCAACTCGTCGCGGCTGGGGTGGTAGCGGGCGAATCCCATGTTCTCCCATGGGACGAGGTGGCGGGTCATCTCCTGGATGCGGGTGAAGCTGCGCTGGATGCTAACCTCGGCGGCGACTTCGCCGGCCAGTCCCTGGACCATCTCCAGTTCGTCCGCGTGGACCGCCTTTTGGATGACTCGGTACATCAGGAGCCAACCGCCGAGCAGCAGGGCGGCGAGAAACACCGCGGGTCCGGTGGGCACCACCGCCGTCGCGAGCGCCACCCATCCGAGCGCCGCCGCGGTGCCGGCGAGGGTCACGGAAATCTCCCAGCGCAGCGTCAGCGCCCGGTTCGCGTGCACCAGGGCGCCGGCCAGGGCGAGTTCCAGATAGAACGTCGCGTTGGCCGCCGCGGGAAGCAGAATCGCCACCGTGACGAGGGGGACCAGATTGTCGACCGACAGCGCAGCCCGACCGGTCGTGCCGCCGATCGCCGCGTACAGCAGGCCAACGAGCGCCGTCGCCAACCCGCTGTGCGCTCCCATGCCGAGTGCTTCGTACCAGCGCCGTCGGCGGAGGAGCGCGTCGCCGATGGGAGTACCGATCAAGGACACGAGGGCCGCGAACTCCCAACCCCGCAGGAGGAGCGCGATGAGGACGACGGCCATCACGAACGACGCAAAGCCCCGGCCGGGAAGCTCGACCCCGAACTTTCGGCTCAACGCCGTGGCGGTCACCAATACCACGAACTGGACGACGAACGCCCCTTCGCGAAGCGTAGGGTCGCGCCACAGGTTCACGGCGGCCACGCCCGCAAGCCCGACCCCCGCAATTACTACGACGAGGCGGACGATCGCCGAACGGGACAGATTGAGTCTCACTCGCGGACTCAGCGTCGTGGAATTAGGAGTTGAGAGTTGGGCGGCCAATGTTGTGGTAAGATCGTCAAGTACGCAAGGATAGCTCGGCGTTTCCCACCATGACTGTTTGGCCAGTCAGTGTGAGCAACTACCATTGCCTTCGGAGGTCTGGCCGCGGTTGTTAGGTTGTGTAGACGCACGGGGGCTAAGGTCATGAACGTTACCATTCAATACTGCGTCGTCTGAGACTATGAGCCTCGGGCCGCCGGTCTGGCGGCCGAAATCCGGAAAGCGCACCCGGATGCGAAGGTTCGGCTGATCGAGGCCTCGGGCGGGTTGTTCGAGGTCGCGGTGGACGGCGATTTGGTGTTTTCGAAGCGCGAGTTGGAGCGCCACGCGAAGCCCGGCGAAGTGCTCGGGCTGATCTCGCAACGAGGTACGGCAACGTAGAGGTCCATGCGCATCGCCATATCGACGGGGGGCGGAGACGCTCCGGGTCTCAACGCGGTCATCCGCGCGGTCGTACTCTCCGCGCTGAACCGTTCCTGGAAGGTCTTCGGCATTCGGCGCGGGTTCGGCGGACTCATGGGAGATGCGCGAGTGGTGCCGTTGGATCGGGAGATCGTCCGGGGAATCACGCATCTCGGGGGGACCATTCTCGGGACCACCAATCGGGGGAACCCGTTCCGCTGGCCGATGCTCCAAACCGACGGGACCTGGGCCGAGGTGGACCGCTCGGACGAGTTGATCGCTTCCTTCCGCCAGCTCGAGCTGGACGCCCTCGTGGCGGTGGGGGGCGAGGGCACACTGGCGATCGCCCATCAGCTGTTCACGAAGGGGCTGCCGCTGGTGGGCGTTCCGAAGACCATCGACAACGATGTCCGCGGTACCGTGGTCACGTTCGGCTTCGACACTGCGGTGCAGACGGCGACTGAGGCGATCGACAAGATCCACTCGACGGCGGAGAGCCACGAGCGGGTCATGGTGGTCGAGGTGATGGGTCGCGATGCGGGGTGGATTGCCCTCAGCGCGGGGTTGGCCGGCAGCGCGGACGTCATTCTCATGCCCGAGATCCCCTTCGATCTCGACCGGGTGTGTGACAAGATCCGGGAGCGCGAGGGGGCCGGCCGGCATTTCAGCATCGTGGTGGTCGCGGAAGGGGCGAAGCCGAAGGAAGGCGGGCGTTCGGTGAAGGCGGGCGCCGCGCCGGGCGGGATGGAGCGTCTGGGCGGCATCGGCGAGCAGGTAGCGGCCTACATCGCTCAACACACCGGGAAGGAGACGCGGGCTCTCACTCTCGGCCATCTCCAGCGGGGTGGCTTCCCCACGACCTTCGATCGTCTGCTGGCCCTTCGCTTCGGCGCGGCCGCCGTCCGCGCGGTCGCCGACGAGCGGTTTGGGGAGATGGTGGTGCTCGACCCACCCGAGGTGAAGACGGTCCCGATGGAGCAGGCGCTCGGTGGCCCGCGGCTGGTGCCGGTGGATTCCGACACCGTGTGCACCGCCCGGGAGCTCGGCATCTCGTTCGGCGATTGACGCACGCCGCCGACCGCGACGGGCCCATGTCGGCTCGGCAATTCCGGGACCACTACCTCCCCCCCGATCCCGAAGCGTACCGCCGGGCGGAGCCGGCCACGGGCCGGATCATCGTCATCGCCCCTACCCGTGCCGCCTGCGAGACCATCGAGCTGGGCCTCCGGCTGGACATCGAGACGGTGCTCGCGCGCGAGCACGGCGGGGAGATCCGGGATCTGGCGGCGCGCGGCGTCGGCTTCGGCATCGTCGCCTCCACGGGGACCGGGAAGACGCTCGCGATCAAGCCCATCGCCGGTGAAACGCTGCGGGCTCCTCTCCGTGTGGGCGTGGTCAACCGCGAGCGCGAGGCCACGCCCGAGACGCCCACCTGGAACGTAGTCATCGTCACCACCGGAATTGCCCGCCGCTGGTTCCAGGACGAGCTGATCGACTCCCACGACACGCTCATCGTGGACGAGATCCATCAAACGTCGGCAGAGCTGGAGCTGTGCTTGGCGCTTGGAAAGCGCGTGGGGTGCCGCTTCGTGTGGCTGTCGGCGACCGTCGATCCCGCGTTTTATGCTCGGTATCTGCGCTCTGCCGAGGTGCTCGAGACCACCGCGTTCGACCCGGCGCTCGCCGCCCGCGTCGTCACGCTCGCACGCAAGCCCCTTCAGTTCCTGGACGACCGCTTCCTGCGCGACGTCGTGCGGAAGCGCCGCGGCGTGGCGGTGTTCGTGCCGACGCGGGCCGAGGTGGAGGATCTGGCCGAGGTGGTGGGAGCGGCGTGGCCGCGGCTCAACACTGCGTTCTATCACGGGGGCGAGCCGATCCGCGTGATCCGGCCGTTTCTGGACGGCACCGCGGAGAAGCCGTTCGTCTTGGCGATGACACAGGCGGGGCAGTCAGCGCTCAACATCCGCGGGCTCGATACAGTGGTGATCTACGACGCGCGCTACGGCAACATCATCGACCGCGGGCGGAACGTCCTCACGCGACAATACCTGGGGGCCAACGAGATCCTGCAGATGGCGGGCCGGGTGCACGGGCGGGTGCCGGATGGCGAAGTGTACATCCTCACCGACCGGGACATAGACTTCCCGACCCTGAAGCCCGGGCCGCCGGAGTTCCAGCTGGCGGGCGACTCGGAGCGGGTGGCGCTCACTGCCGGCGCGCTCGGGATCGACTTGACGGACCTCGAGCTGCCGGTGCCGCTCGACCGGCAGGCCTACGCGGCGGCGATTCGTCGACTCAGCGACCGCGGCATCCTCCGCGACGGTCGGCTCACGCCGTATGGCCGCGACGTCGAAGCGATGCCGGTGGATCGCGCGTGGGGCGAGCTGCTAGTTCACGCCGAACGTGAGCTGATCCCGTTCGTCGCGACTGCGGCGAACGTGGACTCGCTGCACCGCATGACCCGGGAGGAACACGACCTCGGCGGCCTCATCGTGTTCGGAAGCGATCACCTCACCGCCCACAACGTGTACGCCGATGCGGTCAACGCCCACGGGCGTATCGGTGAGGTGTACGGCTTGCCGCGCCACCTGTTCGACGAGGGGATCGACGAGTGGGCAGAGCGCCGCGGTGTGCCGGTGAAGGCCATCGAGGACATCGCCCTCGGCTTCGCCTCCGTCTATCGCACGTTAGAGCTCCCGCTCCCCAACCGCCTGCCGATGGCCACGGCAGCGACGCTCCGCGAGTTCGCCGATCTCGTTGCGCGTATCATGCCGTTCACGCTCTCGATCGACGGTGAATTGGCGGACGGCGAAGCCGTCCGGCTGTCCGACTCGTCGATGGCTGATCGCGGCGGTGCCGTGGCGGGGTCCGTGCGCTACTTCGCCGACCGGTTCGGGGTTCCCCGCGGCGCCATGGAGGGAACGAACGTTCCCCTGAAGCTCATCCGGCAGTACGCCACCCGGGGTGCTCCGACGGTGGAGTTCCGGACCGGGAAGCGGCGCGCTGGGCTGTTCGTGACCACCGGGACGGAGTTCTTCGGATTCGTCCTCGAGCATACGCGCACGCCGCTCGACGGGCGTTTCCCCGCCGATCTGGCCGACGCGGCACGCGCCGGCCTGGCCGATGGCATCCTCGCGGGCGCCACGCCGCACCCGGACCAGCGCGCCGTGTGGCGGGCGGTGCGCCGGCTCGACGAGTACTGGCGCCGTTCGGGGGGCCGGCTCGACGTGGCCAGTCCCGCATCCGTGCGCGACCTGCTCCGGCGTCAGCTGGAGCACGTGGAGAGCTGGGACGATTTCCTCGACACGCGGCTCGCCCTCGACGTGGAATTGGTGGTCCCGGCCGCGCGGCGCCACGAGCTGGATGCCCTTCCCACGTCCGCCGCCATACTCGGCGATCGCGTGCCGTTGATCTACGAGATCGAAAACCTCGAGGGCGTCGCCCGCTTGCGGCTGCGGGAGGGACAGGCGAGGCGGCTCAGGCCACGGGACCTTCCGGAGGTGGAGCGGCCGCTGCGGCTGTCCGTGTACCGCGGGAAGCGTGAGGTCGCGAGCGCGACGTCAGTCGAGGAGCTGCAGCGGGCCCTGAAGCGATTGCCGAAGCGCGAGGGGAGGCGGAGGGGGCGGAGTCCGCGCCGCTACCGGTAAGCGGTCCGGCCGGGTCAACCGCTTGCCTCGGTCAGGGACAGGACCCCCAACCAGGCTGCAGCGTAAGCGCCTTCCAGTTGCGCCCGGCTGCCGCCCCCGGTCAGGCGCATCCCCATCCCGTCCACCACAGCGCCCAGGAGCCAACCGATCTCCACATCGGGCACGGTGAGTGACAGGCCGAGGCTATTGAGCAGTTTGCCGACCGCGGAACCGAGGGCATCGCTGAAACGCTTCGAGAGTTCACTGACCGTCTGTTCAGTCATCATTCCACCGGCAATAGTCAGTGTCAGCCACGCCCTCATCGTGCCGTTTTCTGACTCATTGGTCAAGAGCCTCCATGTGGACGATATTGCCTCCTCGGGCGAAGGGGCGGTGAACGCTTGGCTCCAACTCCGCTCACGCTCGTCGACGATGCGCTCCGCTACACTCTGAAGCAAGCTCTGCTTTGACTTCAAGTGATAGTGTACCAGGCCCTTAGCACAGCCGGCCTCTTTGGAGACCCCATCGATCGTGAGCCCGCCGGCGCCCACGCGCTTCACCAATGCCACCGCGGCGTCCAGGATCGCACCGCGCGAATCCCCTCGGGCCTCTGGCATGAAGCATTCTCCTGTCCGATCGGGCAGAAACCAGAAATATAGACGCGCGACTCGGGCATCGCGTTGAGCGGGGTCACCTTCACGATACTGGGCGGTCAGTCAGGACGTGGAGGCCGCGCAGGTGGAAGGCCATCGCTGTTGTGGACCTGTTGGTTCTAGTCCCGGTCTGAAACCCCCTGGGCCGTTGCAACGTAGGCCGGGATCAGTAACTCGAAGTCGCCGGGGCCTTGATGTCCTCCATGCCCACCCCCCTGATGCAGGCTGCGCTCGACGCACTTGGCCAAGGCGTCGTGGTATTCGACAACGGTGGCAACCTGCGTTACGCCAACCCCGCGGCCCGCGCCTCCATCGGCGACGTCGACTCCTTGTCCGTGCCCTCCGAAGACCTCGTGCGCCGGCTGAAAAACCAGGGCGCTCGTATCGAGACGCTTCGTCAGGGTGGCGTTGACCTCGGTGAGGCCGCCTACCTTCCTGGGCCGAATGGCGTCGCGCGCACCCTCGCGGAACAGGAGCGCCGCAGCATCGTCGAGACGCTCGACGCCACGGGCTGGAAGCTGACCGAGAGCGCGAGGCGTCTCGGGATCTCACGCACCACGTTGTGGCGCCGGCTGAAGGCGTACGGGCTGCGGCGCGAGACCAGGGGGCGATGGTCGCCACCCTAGTAGCCGCGCTTCTGGTGGCCACGCCGGCGCAGCAATCGGACACGGCGACGTTCCGCGACGGGCAGACCGCCGAGCTGTTCGCGCGGGCGCGTGTGCGGCACATCCGGCAAGACTCGCTAGTGCGTGATTATGCAGCCCGGGTCCAAACCCGGATAGACATGACGGCCGGCCGCTCCCGTTTCGCCCGTCTGACGACGTTGTTCGCGCACGAAACGGTCGCCAGCGTGGCGTGGCAGCGCCCGAACGACCTGAAGGTCAATATCGAGGGGAGCCGGACCGCGGCCCCGGCGCTACGCCTGCTGCCCCTCGACGGCCGCGCCGACCGGGACCACCTCGAGGCCGATCTGAATCGGGAATCGATGTTTGACCGCCCGTGGTTCATCCCCCGGTCTCTCGGCGACAGCATCCGTCTGATGGGGGTTCCCGAGGTCGCCGCCCTCCATCCGCTCGCCGACGACGCGCAAGACAACTACCGCTACGCCATCGTCGACTCGGTCTTTCTCGGCGTGCCCGGGCGGCCCGTCCGCGCCATCAAGATGCGCGTGACGCCCAAGAGCCTCGGCCCGGCGATGGTGGCGGGCGACATGTGGCTCGACGCGGAGACCGCGGACGTGATCCGAATGATGGTGGTCTTCTTGGGCCAGTACTTGTGGGACGAGCCCGAGGGCGACACACCTGAGGACTCGGCGAGCGCGCGCGAGGACAACAAGTGGGCCAACCGGTTCGTGACGGTGGAAGCCGAAATCGAATACGCCTTGATCGACCGGCTTTACTGGATGCCCGACCGGCAGATCCTGCTCCTCACCATCGAGATCCCGTGGTTCATCAACTCGGCGTTCCCGATCCGTGCGGTTACGCGGTTCAGGGAGTATCGGGTGAACGGCAACGCCGGTCTGGGATTCCGCTTCCCGACGGACGAGGAGATTCCGGACGACGAGACGGTGGAGCGGCTGCGCAACGGCGAGCCGATCGACGGAGGCCGGCCGGGACGCGAGAGTCGCCAGGCGGAGGGGTACTACCGCACCGGAGCCTGGAGTGAAGGCCGCTGGGAGGTGGAGGTTCCCCCGGCCGACTCCCTCGCGGCGTACCCTTGGGAAGCGCCGTTTGAGGTGGAGGTGAAGGGAGAGGAAGAGCGCCGTCTCCGCGAATCCCTGGCGGCCCTCGCCGAGCTGGAGGAGGATCTGCCGAGGCAGTGGCTCGGTCGGCCGCGAGCCGTACTAGCGTGGGAGCGATTCTCCGATCTGTTCCGTTACAACCGGGTCCAGGGACCCTCGGTGGGCGCGGGCTATCTGTTTCGGCCGGGCATCCACTTCACCACCATCTTCGTGGCCGGACGGTTTGGGTTTGCGGACCTGCGGCCCACGGGAGAATTCCGGTGGAGACGGGATGGGCCGGGCGGCCGGTTCGACCTCACGGGGTACTACGCGTTGCGCGGGGCCGAACCGTGGACGAGTGGCCAGGGCATCGGCAACTCACTGAACGCCTTGTTCGTGGGAAACGACGATGCGGACTACTACCGCGTCCTGGGCGGCGCTGTACGGCACACCTGGCACACGGGGCCGTTCCGGGATGTCGAGTTCGGCGTGTCATACGAGCGCCACCGCAGCGCCGATGTGGAAGCGGGATCCGTGATCGCCGATCTGTGGGGAGACGGCGACTTCCAGCCCAATCCACCGGTCCTCGAGAACGGCTTCGTTCGCGTCTCCGCGGAGCGGCCGGGCAAGCTGGGTCCGCTCGCGTGGCGTGTGGGAAGCGACGCGCTCCTTTCCGATGCCGCATCGGCGGCGCGGTTCTGGGGGTCGGTGAAGGTCCCGTTCGCCATGTTCGGTCGGACCGGGACGCTCGGCTTCCGCGGCGGTGCGGTGCGGGGCAACGACATGCCGCAACTGCTGGCTCGTGTGGGCGGGCCGCAGACCGTGCGCGGCCACCTGTACGGCGCCAAGGTGGGAAGGGAGTTCTGGGCGGCGCAGTTCGACATGGCCCTCACCCGGAACCCGATCGTCGCGCCCGTCGTCTTCGCCGACGTGGGCGACACGTTCCATTCGCGTCCCCTGGTGGGTGTCGGCGGGGGCCTCTCGTTCCTCAACGGCGTCGTACGCCTCAACCTCTCGAAAGGACTGAACCCGGGAACCGATCTGCGATTCGATCTCCTCTTCCAAGCCCCCCGATGACCCGCTCGTTCCTCGTCGCCGTACTAGTCGCTGTGCCGTCGACGAGTGTGGCGATGGGGGCGGCCTCGCCGAGCCCCGTGCTCCCAGTCGCGAGCTGGCAGCAAGACACCAGCACCTTCGCCGACAGCGCCACCGCGGCGCTCGTCGCGCGGGCGCGCAGCCGTCGCCGAGAGCAGGATCAGCGGCTTGGCGGCTACACGGCGCGCGTTCATATCCTCGCCGAGGGGCGGGCGGCGTGGACCCGCTTCGGCGACGCGTTCAAGCTCTTCGTGTACGAGATGACCGCGGTGCTGGAATGGCAACGGCCCAACGACCTGCGGATCGACGTGCTCGGCGCGCGCAGCCGGAGCCCCAAGATCCCGGGCATGCGGAGCCGGGAGCAGATGGTGGGCTTTTGGACGGAGGCCTTCGCCTCGGAACCGTGGTTCGCGCCGCGGGCGCTCGGTGACGAGATCGAGATGCTGGGGATTCCCGAGGAGCCCGCGGTGCACCCCCTCGCCCCCTTCGCCGATCGCTTCTACCGCTACACCATTCGGGACTCAGTGCGCCTCGGGCTCCCCGGGCGGACGGTGCGTGCGGTTTCGGTGCGCGTAGAGCCAAAGTTCTACGGGCCGGTGCTCGTGTCTGGCGACATGTGGCTGGACGCGGACAGCCTGGATCTGGTGCGCCTGGTGGTGACGTTCATCGGTGAGGACCTGTGGGACGACGACGAGGACTCGCCCGTGTTGGTATCCATGGAGGCCGATCTGGAGTACTCTTTGCACCAGAACGCGTTCTGGCTGCCACACCGCCAGGTGGTGGCCGCGACATTCGAATACAAGTACATGCCCGGCGCAGTCCTCCCCGCCACGGCCGTGACGACGTTCTCCGATCATCACCTCATGCCGGATACCGGGCTGACGTTCCGTACCGCACTGGCTGCTCCAGCAACGGGCCGACGCGACGGGGGCCACTGGAGCTGTGAGCCGTTCATGTGGGGTTCGGAGCGCCGCGAGCCGACATGCGGCGCAGGCAGGTTCACGAGGACGGAGGATTGGGTTGGCGGCCGATGGGAGGTCAACGTGCCGTCGGTGGACTCGCTGCAAGCGTTCGATTTCGGCAGCGAGATCGCCGACATTCGCGACGATGCCGATCGGTTGCTCCGGGAGCGGGTAGGCGACCTCGCCGCCCTCACGGAGGGCCTGCCCGGCCAGTGGGTCCGCCGGCCACCGCAGCTGCCGGTGGATTTCCGATACGCCGCGAACGCCGTGAAATTCAATCGCGTGCAGGGGGTATCGATCGGATACGGGGTCGACGTCCCGTTTCCGGCCCGCTTCACCGATGTCGCCCTCGAAGGACGGTTCGGTTTCGGAGACCTTCGTCCCGTGGGTTCGGCGACCCTGCGCCGCGACGGACCTGGTGCGCTGTTCGAGCTGACGGCATTCCGCCGGGAACGCGATGTCGAGCCGTGGACCCGCGGATCGAGCTTTGGGAGCTCGATGCGCGCGTTGTTTCTCGGGCATGACGATGCCGACTATTACCTGGCGCTCGGCGGCGGTGTGCGGCTCAAGCTCCGAGGCATCTTGGGGGAAGCGTTCGATCTCCGCCTCGGGTTCGAGCGACAGCGCAGCCTCGCGCGGGCGGCCGGCTCCGCCGTCAACGATTTCCTGCTTGGCAGCGGGGAGTTCCAGGACAACCCGCCCATCGCGGAAGGCGACTTCGTGACCGGAGGGCTCCGGCGAACGTTCGTCGTGGGTCGGGGGGAGCTGCAATTCGGCGCCGAAGGGCAGGTGGGGTCGCCGGGTGGGCGCGCCCGGGGCTGGGCCTCCGCCCGCCTGCCGTTCACGGTGCTGGATCGCGAGGCGATGATCGAGCTAAAGACGGGCGTCTCCGGTGGCGACGACCTCCCGCAGCTGCTGTTCAGAGTCGGCGGGCCGGCGACCGTCCGGGGGTACACCTACGGGTCGCTGGTCGGCGAGTCGTTCTGGTCCGTCCAGACCGAGTTCGAGTTGGTTCACAACGACTGGGCTTCCCCGGTCCTCTTCGTTGACACGGGAAACCTCTTTAGGTCCGCGGTCCCCGGCTTCTCCGCTGGCGACCCGCTGGTCGGGGTGGGTGCCGGGCTGTCCATCTTCGGCGGCTGGCTGCGGATCGATCTCTCCAAGGGGGTCAATCCGGGCACTGATGTGCGGTTGGATATCTCGGCGGACATTCCCTACTGAACTGACGGCGGGGGGGAGCGGCAGCGCCATGAGTGCCCCGGCACCCGGCGGTAGCGATAGCGCCCCGCCCCTTCTACGTTACGGGGCTCATGGAGCCGCGGCCGTTCGTCATCGAGGAGTACGTCCGCTGGTCCGACGTGGACCACGCTGGCATCATCTTTTACGGCTCGTACGTGCGTTTCTTCGAGATCGCCGAGACCGAGCTGTTCCGGGCGGCCGGTCTGCCGTACGGCGAGGTCTTCGACCGGTTCGACATCTGGCTCCCACGGGTTCACCTGGATTGCGACTTCCATTATCCCGCGCGGCTCGACGACCGCCTGCAGGTTGCGGCGTACTTCACGCGGTTCGGCACGAGCTCCATCGGGATCAACTTCGACGTTGTGCACATGAGCGCTCGCAAGCTCGCGGCGACGGGGCACGAAGTGCTGGTCTGCGTGTCCCGCTCGCAGATGCGGCCGCAGCCGCTGCCCGCCACGTTGCGGGGCGAGTTGGAGCGCTACGCGCTCACCGCCGCCGAGGCGCGGCGGCACTTGCGACTCGGCGAGGTGGGGGCGGCACCATGAATCGGCGCACCGTGTGGCCGCTTTTGGTCGTCGGTGCGTGGTCGCTCGGCTGCGGCGAGCGGCCCGGCCCGGCGGACGGTGACACGCAGGTTTCCGAGGTCGACGCGGCGCGCTCCGGTCCCATCGTCGTCGAGCCGCTGCCCGACATGCCGCCGTTTCCCGCCCCGAGGCGCGGCTTCCTCGTCGTCACGAGCGCGGGGTCGCACGCCATCGAGGGCGCGTGGCAAGCGCGCGCGGGCATTTGCGAGGACCCGCCGATGCTCACGGTGCTGGCGGAGGAGCCGGGCGTCGGGGTGCTCGTGCTGCTCCAGCTTCCTCCCGCCGGCCAGCGTATCACGCGATACCCGATCACGATCGTCCACGGCGACGGCGGTTTCCCCACGCCGCCGGCCGCCCAGCTCGCCATCCAGCTCCTGACCGATCGGAACGTGTACGGCTTCCAGGGCGATACCGGTCAGGTCGAGATCTACGGATTCGGCGAGCTGCTGGACCGCATCGATCCGCGGGATCGGGCCGTGAGCGGCCGATTTGCCGTCACGGCACGTGAGATTCAGTCCGAGCAGCGGGTGCAGGTAGCCGGGGTGTTCGACGGCGTCGGCGTGACGCCGTTGCCCGCGGATCAATGCCGCCAGGCGCGCGAAGCGGCCGCCCCGGACAGTGCGGCCGCGCGGTGACGGCGTCGTGTCCGGACATCGAGTGTCCCGAGGAACCGAGGACGTGATGGACCAGTCGTATTACCGGAAGGGGTTCGGACTTCGGGACGAGATCGTGGACGAGCTGTCCGCCGATTACCACAGTCGGCTCGTCGATCGGATTCGCGCCGAGAGCGGCACGTTGGAGCTCGACGGCCTGACGATCCGGCTGGCGAAGGAGTTCGGCTTCTGCTACGGCGTCGATCGGGCGGTGGAATACGCCTACCAGACGCGCGCCAAGTTCCCCGATCGCCGGATCTTCCTCGTCGGGGAGATCATCCACAATCCGCACGTCAACTCCAAGCTCGAGAGCATGGGTATCACGATCCTGCGACCCGGCCAGGACGGCGGCTTCACCTTCGACGAAGTCACGGCGGACGATGTGGTGGTCATTCCGGCCTTCGGCGTCACCGTGTCCGACTTCGCCACGCTGCGGGACCGTGGCTGTCCGCTGGTCGATACCACGTGCGGCTCCGTGCTCAACGTCTGGAAGCGCGTGGAGCGCTACGCGCGCGAGGGGTTCACGGCGGTCGTGCATGGCAAGCATTTCCACGAGGAGACCAAGGCGACTGCGAGCCAGGTGCTGCGCCACGAGGGCGGTCGCTATTTGATCGTGCGCGACATGGGTGAGGCCGACATGTTGTGCGCGTTCATCGAGGGTCGAGGGGATGATGTCGAGATGGAGCGCCTGTTCCGGCACAAAGTGTCAGACGGCTTCGACTTCCGACACGACCTGGCGCGGATCGGCGTGGCGAACCAGACCACCATGCTCGCCAACGAATCGCTCGCGATCGCCCGACGGATCGGGGAGTCCCTCGCACGGCGCTACGGCGCCGAGGTGCTGGCCGAACATTTCCGCACGTTCGACACCATCTGCTCCGCCACCCAGGAGCGCCAGGACGCGATCCTGGAGCTGATCGAGGAGCCGCTCGATGCAATGGTGGTGATCGGCGGCTACAACTCCAGCAACACCAACCACCTGGCCAAGATCTGCTCGGCGCGGGTCCGGACCTATCATATCGCCGATGCCGCGTGCATCGATCCTGCGACGGGTGCCATCAGCCACAAGCCGGTGGACCATGACGACGAAGCGGTCTCGACGACGTGGCTCGACGCCGTCCAACGCATCGGGATCACCGCGGGCGCGTCGACGCCGAACAACAAGATTGGTGAGGCGATCGAGCGCATCCTCCAGGCGCGGGGGCTGACGGTCTCGGCGTAGCAGGCGAGCGCGGTCGTCTATCCCCAATCCTTGGATCCCGGGGCCTCGCGGCGGAGGCGCTTCAGAAACGCGGTAGGGCGGTAGGGCGGTAAGGCAGTAGCGGGTGGGTCACTCCGTCCATTCGTCACGGACCCACTTTCCGCCGGGTCGTCATACCGCCCTACCGCCTTACCGCCGTACCGCCCGAGCCTCAGCGCCCGCACATCCTCCGCAATGATGTTGAGTGTTCCGTCGTCGCGGGCGAGCTTGCCGGTGATCCACAGGAACGGCTCGCTGCGGATGGCGACGCGGTCGCGCTCGAAGATGTCTGGGCGGACGATGGCGTTCATCATACCCGCCTCATCTTCCATGAGAATGAACGTGTACCCCTTGGCGGTGTGCGGACGCTGGCGCGCCACCACGAGCCCTGCCACCTGGATGTCGCCGCCGTGCTCGAGGCGCTCCAGGCGATCGCTGCGCACGACGCCCGGCGGCATCGCGTCCCGGAGCAGGCTCAGCGGATGGCCGCTTGCCGCGAAGCCCAACACCTCGTACTCGGCGAGCAGCCGCTCGTCCTGCGCGACGCCGCGGAAGCGGAGCCCCTCGTGCGGATGGTTCAACGGAAGCTCGAATTGCCGGCGCGCGCGGCGACGATCGGGCGGCTCCGTCTTGGGGGGGAGCCAGAGCCCGGCTTGCCACAGCAGCTCGCGGCGGGTGAGCCCGAACCTGTCGCAGCCGCCTACCCAGATCAGGTTGTCGATGGCGTCGCGGGAGAGGCCGGGCGGCGCGCGCCGGACCAGGTCTCCCAGGCTCCGGTACGGCCCCCCTCGCTCGCGCTCCACCACCGCCTCCTCGGCCACGTCCAGGCCCCAATCCCGAATGAATCCGAGGCCCACACGGAGCCTGCCGTGCTCGATGACGCAGTAGACGTCACTGGCGTTCACGTCCGGAAGACGGATCTCGACGTCGTGGCGGGCCGCGTCGCGGCAGAGCGCGTCGAGCGAGTAGAAGCCCATGGGCTGGTTGTTGAACAGGGCCGTGTAGTACTCGACCGGGTGGTAGTGCCGTAACCAGGCCGATTGATACGCCAACAGGCCGAACGCCGCGGCGTGCGACTTGGGGAAGCCGAACTCCGAGAACGCCACTACATGCTCGAACACCTTCCGCGCGGCGGCCTCGCCGACACTTCGTGCGGCGGCTCCGGCACGGAACTCCTCCCAGAAGCCCTCCATCAACTCGCGAGACCGCCGCCGGCTCATGGCGCGGCGCAGTGCTTCGCCCTGTCCGGCGGAGAACCCCGCGAGCGCCTGGCAAACTTGGAGGACCTGATCCTGATAGATGATCACGCCGAGGGTCTCCCCCAACGCCTCCCTGAGCAGCGGATGATCCACGGGCGGCTCGTACTGAAGCCCCCGTTCCCGGGCGTGCCGCTCGGCTTCGCGGCGCCGGACGTAGGGGTTCACCGCGCCGCCCACGATGGGGCCGGGCCGCACGATGGCGACCTCGACGCACAGATCTTCGAGACTCCGCGGGCGGGTGCGGCGGATCATCTGGATCTGGGCCCGGCTCTCGATCTGGAACAACCCCACCGTGTCGCCGGCGCAAATCCTGTCGTAAACGGCGTCGTCGTGAAAGTCGATCCGGCTCAGGTCGGGCGGGGCACCCTCGCGGGCGGCCACGTGCTCGACGCACTCCTCGACGAGCGAGAGCATGCCGAGCGCCAGAAAATCGATCTTGATGAAGCGGGCGTCGTCGCACGAATCCTTGTCCCATTGGCAAACCACACGGTCCGGCATGGCGGCGCGCTCGAGCGGGACGACCTCCACCAGCGGGCGGCTCGAGATGATCATCCCCCCTACGTGCTGCGAGATGTGGCGCGGCAGGCCCGCGATCTCCTCGGCGAGGTCGCACAAGTCCCGCCAGAGGGGAGCGTTCTCCCTGCCGGCAAAACCGGGGAGCTTCGCGAGCTGCTCGCGGAGCGCGCCGGCGGAATGGTGATCGGCGAGCTTGGCGATCTGCTCGATCTCTCCCATCGGGAGGTCGAGCGCCTTCCCCAGCTCCCGCACGGTCGAGCGCAGGCGATACGTGGGGAACGTGCAGACGAGGCCAACATGCTCGTCTCCGTATCGCTTGTAGACGCGCCGGATCAGCTCCTCCCGGATCTCGCGGGGGAAGTCGAGGTCGATGTCGGGAACTGACGCGAGGGTCTCGTTCAGAAACCGGCCGATGAACAGCCGGTTCGCGACCGGATCGATATGCGAGAGGCCGAGGAGATAGCACACGATGGACGAGACGGACGAGCCCCGGCCGCGTCCGGGCAGCATGTTGCCCGTGGCGCGCCGGGTGCCCTTCCGCACGTCCGCCGCCACCTCCCGGGCGAGATCGAAAAGGTCGTGGTAGACCAGGAAGAACCCGCACAGCTTGTGGTGGGCCACGAGCGCCAGCTCCTGCTCCAAGCGGCGCTCGGCCTCCTCGCGGAGGGGCGAGTCAGGGGGGTAGCGCTCGTCCATCCGCGCGCGACACAGCTCGCCGAGCGCCCGCGGCGCCATCTGTCGCTCCGCGCCGCGGAAGTCGGGGAAGGTGTACCCGAGGTCGGCGGTGATGTTGAACGCAGCGCAACGCTCCGCGATGCACAGCGTGTTGGCGACGGCGTCGGGCCGGTCGCGGAACGCCGCGACCATCTCCGAGGGGGGCTTGAGGTAGAACTCGCTGTTGGGGCGCCGCACCTCGTGCGATCCGTCCAGCGTGGTGCGGTGCCGGATGGCGACGAGCGCGTCGTGGAGGCGATGCCGCTCCCGCCGATGGTAGTGCACGTCGCCAGTGGCCACGACCGGCAGCCCCTCGGCATCCGCAACGTCGCACAGCGCGCGGGTCAGGTCCCGGTCCCCCCGCACGGCGTTGCGCTGCAGCTCGACGAAGAAGCGATCCCGGCCAAAGACGTCGCGACAGCGCGCGGCGCACCGACGGGTGACGGTGAAGCCCTCGCGGGACAGCCGGCGCGGCAGTAAGCCGTCGCGGCATCCCGAAAGCACGATCAGCCCTTCGTGCCGTGCCTCGAGCGACGCGAAGTCAAGCCGAGGGTCGCGCCGCTCTTCGCGGCCGAGATGGGCTTCCGTCAACAGACGGCAGAGGTTGGCGTAGCCCGTGGCCGTTTCCGCGAGGAGCGTCACGTGGGAGCCGTCGAGCAACGTGATCTCCGCCCCCGTGATGGCCTGCAGCCCCATGTCCCGCGCCGTCTGTGCGAATGCCATGGATCCGTACACGCCGTTGTGATCGGTCAGCGCGAGGGCGGGATAACCGAGCGCCTGCGCTTCGAGGAGCAGCTGCTCGGGGAGCGACGCGCCGTCGAGGAAGGAAAAAGCAGAGTGGCAGTGGAGTTCGATGTACATGACGGCAGCGGCAGGAGCGGGCAGCCCCACCCCGCCCAACCCCGCCCCGCGGCAGAGAGGCAGAGCGGCAGTTGGACCTTCACTGCCGCTGGGGTGGTGGGGGGTAGGGCGGGGCCGCCGCTCCTGCCGCCTCTACGGCATCTGACAGAACCAGTCGCCGGTCACGAGGTCCTCGAACAGCACGACGTGCCCGCCGCCTTTCAAGGCCACCTCGATGTACCGGCGCGAAACGGACCGGCGCCACCACTCGTCGTCGATGCGCCAGATCTCGAGCACTTCTTCCACCCTTCTCCTCCCCACCCCGGCGGCAGGCCCCACTCCTTCACCGCACCACCCAGCGGCAGCCCCGCCCCCCGCTCCCTCCACCCCTGCGGCAGGAGCGGCAGGTAGAAAGTCCGTGCTGCTGTTCTGCCGCTCTGCCGCCGGGGTGGAGTTGGGCTGAGCGGGGCTGCCGCCCCTGCCGCTGTAGTCTCCCACCTCCACCGGCACCCCCCGCTCATCCAATCGCACCAGCACCCGCACCGGCACGTTCAGGGCTCGAAGTCGATCAACGCGTACCGGCGCTCGGGAATGCGTGACCATGGGTGTACCTCCACGACGTGGTAGAGCAGGGAGCGTTTGAGCCGCGCGCGGATCTCCTCGGCGGCGGCCCGGAGCGCCCGGCGCTGACCGGCGCGCGCACTGCTCCGGGCGTCGCGGGCAAAGAGCTGCAGCTCGGACGTTCCGGGTGTGAAGGCGACCAGTTCCACCGTCAGCCGCTCCACCGCTCCGGTAGGGGGTATCTGCTCGAGGCGCGTGCCGAGTGGCGCCATGATCCGGTCACGCTCGGCCGAAGGATCCTTCAACATCACCTCCACCAGCCACGAGGCGCCGTGCTCGAGACGCGCTCTCGCCCGCACGGTCTGCACGCGCCAGCCGGCGCGGCGCGGATGCCGGAGGGCCCGCTCCACGAGCAGGCCTATCCCGTGAAGCAGCAGGCCGCGGTCGGCGACGGGATTGAGATAGTCGAGCGCTTCCACGATGGGCTCCGGCCGTGTCCTTCCCACCACGGGCTCGACGCGCGCACCGGTGGCCAGCTCCCACACGACCTTTCCCTCACGCCCGAACTGCGAGATCAGCGCCTCCCGGGGGAGATGCGCCAGTTGTTCCAGCGTGCGGACGTCGAGCTGCCAGAGCCGGCGCAGCGTGTCGGGGCTCAAGGGGAGCACGGCGACCGATTGCGCGGCCAGGAATTCAGGCCGCTCCGCATCGGAGACGGCGAGGTATGCTCCGGGCCTTGCGCGCGCCGCGGCGACCCACGCCGCGAACTTTCCCCGGGCCCAACCCAGCCGCGCCACCGCCGCCCAATCACCGCCACGGGCAGCCACACCCCGCCGCCCTTCCTCCCCGCGGCAGCCCAACCCCGCACCACCCAACCCGGCGGCAGCCCCGTCGCACCGCCCATCCACTCCGGCGGCAGAAGCGGCAGCCTGCCGCCCTGCCGCCGGGGTTGGGTAGGGGTGAGTGGGGCTGCCGCCGGGGCGGTGAGAGGTGGGGTGGTGCTGCCGCTCCTGTCGCCGCCACCGCCGCTCACCACTCAGCGATCGTTGAATCACCGCGAGCTGCCGCTCGGGTGAACCAAAGAGCCTCTCCAAGCCGTCCACGCCCACGAACGCCTTCCCCAGCTCCACCGGCTCGACCACGGGGCTCACGCGGCTCAACCGCAGGAGTAGCGATGCGAACCGCTCGTCGTAGTGCACCGGATCGGGCTCGCACAGCGTGAGCGATGGGCACAGCCCGATGGCCTGGCTCACGGTCATCCCGGGCTTCACGCCAGAACGCCGCGCGAGGGAAGAGATCTGCCACACCCGGCGTGTATCGTCCGGCGACAAGACCGCCGCGGGACGCGTCGCCAGCTCCGGCTGCCGTTCCTCCTCGGCCCGAAGCGCGAAAAGCGGGATCCAAACGCACGCCGCCAGCTCGCTCTTCAGCTCCCCGCCACCGAAGGCGGTAGGGCGGTAAGGCGGTATGGCGGTAAATGGTGCCTGCGATCTAGTGGCGGGCGTGTCCTGCACGGGGGGTTGCTCCGACGAACGAGGGACCCGAATATATCCCGAAGCTATTTTCTATGCAACCCACGCCATGGATCATATAACTACATGCCAATGAGTGATTTATATGACTCGACAGTGTGCCGTCGCTGTCACGGCGACTTTTATCTCGTACTCGGCGACTGCCGACGGCGACTGCCGGCCGTTTGCACCGCCTTACGACCGCTCACCCCACCCCCTACCGTGTTGCCATGATCCGCTTCGGGGTGGCCGGCTGGAGCTACGACGACTGGTGGGGGCCGGTATATCCGGCGTCCAAGCCCAAGGGGTTCGATCCGCTCGCGTACCTGGCCAGGTACTACGACACCATCGAGATCAACTCCACGTTCTACCGGCCCGCCGCGCCGCGTGCCGCCGAGCGGTGGGCGCAGCGCGTGGCGCACAACCGCGACTTCCGGTTCACCGCCAAGCTGTGGCAGCGTTTCACGCACGACCGCGCCACCGCGTGGGGGCGGGACGACGTGGACGCGGTGCGTTCCGGCATGCGGCCCTTGCTCGACTCGGGCCGGCTGGGGTGTCTCCTGGCGCAGTTTCCCTGGTCGTTCAAGCGCACCGAGGAAACCCAGGAGTGGCTGGGCGACGTCGTGGCCACGTTCGACGAGTTCCCGCTGGCCGTCGAGGTGCGCCACAGCTCGTGGAACGATCCCGCGTTCTACGCATGGCTGCGTGAGCACGGGGTCGGTGCCGTGAACATCGACCAACCGCTCTACAAGCACTCGATCGTGCCCGGTGCGGCGGTCACGTCGCCGATTGGCTACGTCCGCCTGCACGGGCGCAACTACCAGAACTGGTTCCGCGAGAACGCCGAGTCGCACGAGCGGTACGACTACCTGTACAGCACCGAAGAGCTCAAGGCGTGGCTCGACTTCATTCACCAGGTGGCGGAGCGCGCACGGGAGACCTACGTGATCACGAACAATCACTACCGTGGCCAGGCGCCGGCGAATGCCTCGATGCTCAAGAAGCTGTACGGCATCGAGGATGTTGAGGTGCCGCCCGAGCTGGCGCAGGCGTATCGAGATGTTCTCGAGCCGCTGGGGATTCGGGGTGTCGGCTCGGGTGGGGAGATGGAGTTGGGGATTTGAAACAGCGGTGACCGGTTACCGGTGACCGGTCACCGGGTGGGGTGTCGGGTCGGGGGGCTGCCACAAGCCCAACTGCGGCGTGCGCGACTCCGCCCGCGGTGCCGGCCGTTCGCGCTCGCTGTCGGTGCCGGCGATGCCGTAGCGGGCGGCGACCCGTTCGAAGCGGCGCCGCACCGCCTCGAGGTACGCCCGCGGAGCGTCGCGGCCGCGCGCGTAGGCGGCGCGGTAGCGCACGCTCAGGTCGGGACGTTCCCGCTCCACGATCGGCAGGAAGTTCCGCACCGCGTCCGGATACAGCCGCAGAACGCTCGGGAACACGAAGTGCGCGCCCGCGCGGGCGGCGGCCCGCATGAGCGCCGATACCTTGGGCCCGGTGTCGGTGATTCCCGGAAGCACCGGTGCCACCATCAGGCCCGCGCGGACGCCCGCCCGCGTCAACTTGCCCAGAGCGCGCAGCCGCGCATGGGGCATCGGCGAACGCGCCTCGAACGCGCGGATGATGTTTGGGTCCTCGCTGATCAGCGAGACGTAGACCGTCACGTCGTGGCGCTCCCCGAGACGCACCAGCAGATCCAGATCCCGAACGACGAGCGGGCTCTTGGTGATCACGCCGAGCTTGATCCCCCGTTCAGCGAGCAACCGCTCGAGCACGGCTCGCGTAACCCGGTAGCTCCGCTCGGCGGGTTGATAGGGATCCGTCGACGTACCGATCACAAGGTTCTGGCGCTCGTGCTGGTTCCGCCGTCTGAGGCCCGGCAGATCGCGATCGAGGGCCGCGAGAACCTGTGCCACGGATTTGACGTAGATCTGGTGCTCGAACGACGCGCCTTCCTGGGCGGTCCGCTCGCTCACATACCGGTGCGCAAACCGCGCGTAGCAGTAGCTGCAGCCGAACTCGCACCCGACGTACGGATTGAGGGACCAGAACCCCATCCCAGTGGACTCGGGCGGATTGAGCACCGAGCGCGCGCGCTGCTCAACGAACCGAGCGCCACGCTGCCGGACGCCCAGAACGGGGAGCGATCGGTCGCTCTGCTGGTGCCGGAACAGCTCTGCCTGATGGGCGGAAGCCATCATCCGCAGCGCCCCCAACCGCAAGCTGGACAGTAGAGGCACCCGGATTCTGGCAGCAGCTGCTGATCGCACTCCGGGCACGCGTAAACGTGTGATTCCAGCTCGGGCAAGCCTTTGGGAATGAGACGCTTACGCAGGAAGCGCGTGGGCCTGAGCTTCGGGGCATCTTCGGTCATGTGCCCGAATATAACCCGAAGCTAAAAGACGGCAACTAGGTGCTGGCGATCTTGGTTTTCGCGGCGCCCAAGTCGATCATTTTGACGCCCCCGACGTAGCTCGTGGCGGGTGCGTTGGCGAGGTTCGCCATGCGTTTGACCGTGCTCACGATGCGGCGGGCGGAGTCCTGGATGTTTCTGGCGGACGCCTGCTGCGTGGGATCGAGTGCGGCCTGCGGCGCCAGGAGGAACTGGCTCTCCGCCACGATGGACGTGAGAGCGTTGTTGATCTCGTGCTGAACCGTGACAGCCATCTGGCCGACGGCGGCCATGCGCTCGTTGTTCAGGGCGCGGTCGTAGTATTTGTGCAGCTCCTCCGAGAGCCACCCCACCGAGATCGCCAGCGTGCCGTAGGCGATATAGATCGGCATGGTGACACGCCAATCGTCGGGCGAGAAGTTCACGGCCAGCACAGTCTGTACGGCGACGAACAGTCCCGTCCCCATCATCAGCCCGAGCAATGCGCCTTTGAGGCCGAAGTGCAGTGACAACAAGAACGCGGGCGCGAGGGTGACCAGCCAGATGAGCTCATCGGTAGAGCCGGGATCGTCGGGCAGCGCCACCTGGACGATCACCGGAAGCAGATACGCCACCATGCAATACACCCAGAACCTGGCGCGCAACGGCGGCCGGTGCGGCAGCTCGTGGAAGCCGAGCAGTTTCTTGCGGATCGACATCGATCCCACCTCGGGACGGGTACGCGGGGGAGGTAACATGCGATACCGCGGGGGAATGCGAAAGCCTCACCTCCACGGAACAGTGCCGTCTCCGAACACGACCGCTTCGACGACGTAGATCGAGGGGCGCGGGTGACGGTTCGGATGGTCCCGGAGCCAACACCCGACCGCTTCGGGTGAGTCGTGCAGCGCGCCGCCGAGGGCGCGCGCGGCACCGACGGCGATACCCCGACTCAGCCGATCCAGGACGGCATCCAGCATTCGCAGAAGATCCAATCGCCGAGCCTTGGCCGCGTGACGTGCGTGCCGCAGGGCGAGGCGGGCCAGAGATCGCGCATCGCCGCTCACGGTCCCGAGATTGGCGGTGCTCAGCCGCTGCTTGCATGCGTCCGCAAGGGCGGCCGCGAGCGGCGCCGCGGGCGAGGCAGCGCTGGGCGCGCCGCGGTCCAGCACCTCCAGCGCGCGAGCCACGGCCCGGTGATCGGCGAGGGGTTGCGGTGGATCACCGGCGACGACGAGGACGTGTTTGATCGGCGCCGGAACGTCCGTCCACACGATCACGGCGCAGGCAACGGCGGGTCCGCGAACCACGGCGAATCCGCGCGGGCGCTCCGCACCGGCAGCCGCGCATGGAGCGTCGCGGGCTATTGCCCGCCCGAGCGCGTCGTTGATCACCGAGGTCCGCCCGACCCTGCTGGTGGACGTCACACCGAGCCGTAGCTGACAGCCCGCCTTGCGCTCGAGCAGATCGAGCAGGCCGATTCGGCGGTCGAGGGTCAGGGGCGGGAGGAACCAGTGCACCAGCGCCTCCGTGTGTAGCGAGCCGAGCCGCGCGATGCGGCCTACCCGCTGCGTCAGGCGCAGCGGTGTCCACGGCAGGTCATAGTGGACCACGGCGTCGGCATCCTGGAGATCGAGTCCCTCGCTCGCGAAGTCGGTGGCGATCAGGGTGGTGACCGGCTGCGCGCGAGGCACCGACGCCACGCCCCGGGCGCGCGGCGCGAACATAGCGAGCGCCTCGTCCAGGCGAACGGCGCCCGTCGCGATCCGGGCTCGTCCACCCGCCACCATGACGACCCGCTGCCACCTGAGCCGCTGCGCGAGGCAGCGCGCCGTCGCGATCGCGCCGGTGAATACGATCGTGCGGCGCTCGCGGCCCCGCCCCGCGAGGAGCCCATGCAGCCGCTCGGCCTTGGGCTCTGTGGCGTCCGCCGCCGCGAGCGCCCGGCGAATACTCTGGATGCGGGCGCGTTCCGCCCTGAGCGCGTGCGGGTCGATGCCCGCGGGCCCGACTGTCGGCCACAACTCGTCGAACGCGAGCTGCAAGTCGTCCTCAGGTCCAAAGCGCCGCCGCGCGTCGAATCGGGAGAGCGGCTCTCCGCGGATCACCGCGCGCTCGGCGCGCTCGAGGTATGCCGCGTGTCGCCGCAGCGTCTCGTCGAACGCGGCGCGCGACGACGCGAAGCGGTACAGGAGGTGGCGCCGCAACAACTCGGCCGCTTCGCGACGCCCGCAGTCGGGGAACGCAAGGCGATCGACGAGGTCGAGCAATCGCTCGAGGTCGGCTTCCGCGACGGGGGGCAGGCGGCACACGGACCGGTCCGTCGTGACAGGGATTGGACCGCCGCCCAGTGCGCCCGGCGGTCGTGCGACCACGAGCGGCGCCGCCGCCCAAGCCAGCTCGGCGTCCTTCCGGCTTGCGGCGGCATGTTCGAGGGAGGGGAGTCCGAACGGCGCGAGACCGTGGTCAGGAAGAAACAGGCGCAAGAGATGGACGAGGTCGGCGGAGCGGTTCACGACGGGCGTGGCGGTGACCAGCAGGAGATCGGCATCTTTCACGTCTCGGGCGAGGCGGTCGTACCGCCGAGTGCCGGGATTCCGGAAGCGATGGGCCTCGTCCACGACGATCAAGCCCGCCGCTGGGATGCGGCGGCCACGACTCAGGGACTCGGTGGACGTGGTCGTGATGCGCACACCGAGGTGCAGGGCGGCGCGCCGCCATTGCGGGGCGATGGCCGCCGGCGCCACCACACCCGCTTTCCCATAGCGCCCCGCCACCGCCAGCGCCACGTAGGTCTTGCCGAGGCCGACCGCATCGGCGAGTAAGGCGCCTCGGAACCGGTCGAGGATCCCTGCGATACGCCTGGCGCCCTCACGCTGGTGCGGGTAGAGCCAGTCAGGCGGCTCCCACGTGTCGAGCGACGGCCCCCGCAGCGCGGCGTGCACGATTGCGCGGACGGCCTCGGGCCGGCGTCGCTCGACCGGCAGCATCCACCGAATCGGCTCGCGGACGAGTCGGAGGGCGTCAGCGGTGATCCGCGAGGAGTCGCCGCAGGGTGCGGCGGGCGCGGACCGAGAGCGCGAGCGCGTCGGCCACCGCCTCGTCGAGCTCGGTGTCGTCGACTTGTTCTCCACGATGGGCAGATGCGCTCAGCTCGGCGAGCGCCGTTCTGCAGCGGCCATCGGCGGGAATGGGGATGGCCGAGGCGACTCGTGCGTTGATGCGGCGGTATCCGCCGCGCGCCTCGTCGGCGGTCACGGCGGTCAGTGCGGCGGACCACGAGGAGTTCAACACGGCGGCCGCGACGAGGGCCGCGTCGCGATCTGGCGCCGGCGCCACGTAGCACGTGTTGAGCGGGACGGCGTGCCCCGCGTCGGTCTCGTCGAGTGCCACGGCGCGCGGCCGCCGCGCGATGTCGGGCCACACCACGCGATTGCCGCGGACCGCAGGGCCGGTGCGAAACACCGTCCACAGGGGGCCGCCGCGATAGTCCCCGCGGCGGGAGAGGGCCTCGGCGCGGTCGCGGACGTATCGGGCGGCACGGTTAGGAAGCCGGCGAAGGGGCGCGCCGTGGGCATCGTGACCCCAGAGCACGACGCGCCCGATCCGCGCCCGGAAGCGATCGACGTCCCGGCCACGGAGCGCCGCCCGCAGCACGCACAGCTCGAGTCGCGCCTCGACGCCTCCGAACCGAACCACACCGATGCCGTCGCTCAGCTCCACCAGTACACCGACCAGCATCGCGTCGGCGCCCGTTTTCACGCCGAGGGCGGGAGCCGCGATCTCGCCGAGCGGACGGCCGCTGCGCCGCAACTCCTCGAGGGCCGCCGCTACTGGATCCGGCAGCAACAGCCACGGGCCTTCGGTGTCGAGCGTCGCTTGCGAGACACGTCGGGATCCGTCGAACGTGAGCCGCACCGCGTGGTCCGTTTCCGGCGCGCTCTTGCGTACCACGAGCGCCAAGGGATAGGTCGTCGCGCCAAAGCGCGCCGCGTCACGGTCCGGCAGGCGGTGTGCGTATGCAACCGTGCTCTCGCGCACGAGGTGGCGGCGGGCCGTCTCTGCGTAACCGGCTGACGCGACCTTGCTGGGCAGCAGCAAGCCCACGGCGCCTCCCGGGGCCGCGAGCTCCAGGGAACGCTGGAGAAAGGCGACGGCGACGTCGGGCTGATGTGCGTAGCCGCGACCAGCGGAGCCGCGCCACCAGCCGAATCGCTCACGCAGGGCCACACGCCGACCCGGCGCCACGCGCTCGGCACGCACCCACGGCGGGTTGCCCACGACCACCGAAAACCCCCCACGCGCGAGCACGTCGGCCGCGTGAACCTCGAACGAGAAGAACGGCATGGCGCCGTCGCGCAAGGCGGCGCCCGCCCGCTCCAACTCGCGGCGGTTGTGCGACAGCGCGCGCTGCCGCTCCCGTAGCTCGACGCTGAGGCCCGTGCGCTGTCCAAACAGGTCGCGTCCGTCCGCGAGCGCGGCCAGCTCGGCGAGCGAGCGATCCGTACTCTCGAGGGCGCGCGCCAGGAGCGTGTCGGCCACGTGCAGCTCGCTGGTGCGGAGGGAGCGGGTGGCCGCGCGGCCGTTGCGACCTCGCGCGTCGAACAGTACCGCGCGCGCGTCGCGCACGGCTCGGGCGCCGGCGCCGGCGGCCCCGGGGAGCCCATCGAAGTACACGCGGGCGGCACCGAGCGGGTCGAGCAGGGCGTCGCCCTGCCGCACCACGCCGTCTAGGTTCGGGAGCGGCGCCACGTCAGCGATGCAGTCGCTGGGATCGTCCGCGACAACCGCGAGCCACAGCCTCAGCTCCGCCAGGCGGACCGCGACCGGATTCACGTCGACGCCGAAGAGGCAACGCCGGAGGACGTGGCGCTTCACCGCCCAGCGGCCGGCCTCGTCACCGTTCTTTCGCTCGAGCGGGAGGCGCATCTCCGTGAGCGACTCCAGGGCGCCGAGGAGGAAGGCGCCGGAGCCGGCCGCGGGATCGAGCACGCGCAGCGCACGGAGGGCGGGCAGCGCGCGGGCGCCCTCGCCGCGCAGCGACTCGCGGCGCACGGCGCGCGCGGCTGCGTCCGCCGTCAGGCCTCCGCAGCCAGCCAGCGCGGTTTCCACCGCGGCGTCGACGATTTGGCGAACGACGCTCTCGGGTGTGTAGTAGCTCCCGGAGTCGTGCCGCTCGTCGCCGTCCATGAGGCGCTCGAAGACGCGCCCGAGCATATCGGGCGCCACCGCGTCGACCTCATCGGCCTCGCGGACGCAGAACCGGAAGCGTTCGAACAGGTCGTCGAACGCGTCGCGCCAGAGGTCGTTGGCGAAATGGGTGGGACCGAGGCGCCGTTCCACGTCGTGCGGCTCGAAGAGGCCGCCGTTCAGGTACGGCACCGCGCCGAGACGGCCCCGCCGGGAGCGCCGTTCGGGGGGGCGGTTCAGCGTACCGAAGAAGAGCGGATGCAGCGCGTCGCGATGAAACGAGCGGCGCCGCGCCAGCGTGTCGTCGAGCAGTGTGCGGAGATAGTCCGGCCGGCCGTCGAGCCACCCGCGGACCTGCACGAAGTAGAGAAAGAGCACGCGACTCAGCGCGAGGAGCGCGAGCATCCGACGGTCGGCGGCCGAGTGCCGGCGGTCGAGCGAGCCCGCCATGCGCTCGAGGATCATGCGGAAGGCGGTGAAGAATCGATTGCCCACCGCTTCGCTGGCAAGCACGTCCGCCACGCGGAGTGCATGGCCCAGCGCGTTGCCTCCCGCCGCGGGACGGAGCGCCTCCAACAGCGCCGCGGCCTCCGCGCTCGCAGTGGTGAGCGATACCACGAGCAGCTTCGTGACTCCGGGGGCGCCGAGACGTGGTGCGGCCAGCACCAGCTCGCCCGGCGGGCCGACCGCGGCCGCGAGCCCGCGCTCCGCGAGCACGTTCAGCCGGCGGGCGAGGGCGCGCGCCTGCTCCCGGGGCGCCGCGCCATCGGCAGCCACCACCTTGAAACTCTTCCATCGCGCGACGACTCGCGCACCCTCCTCGAATGGAAGGTCCTCTTCCTGGTATCCCAGCGCGAGAAAGACCTTCGAGACGTCTCTCGCGCACGTGACGTCGCGAAGGATGGGAGCGAGCAACGGTCCGACTTCCGTTTGAGCCGGACCATACTAGGAGGGTAGCTGGGGGGCTCCGTCATCGAGGGAACGCACGGGTGGGCAAAACGTCGCGGGTAGCAGGCGCCGCGTACGGCGCTTAGCGTATGGCGTATGGCGAATCGCGGTTGCATTGGGCGCCATGGCGGCTGGTGGTTTGCGGGTGCGTTCCTCGCGCTGACCGCGGCATATTCGGACGGAGGCGCGCATCCCGGCCCAACGATGGACACCCTCGAAAGCGGAGTCATCCTCGTCTCGAATCCGGCCACCGGCGTGTGGGACGAGCGCTCGGCGTGGCGCCTGACGGACGAGGTCAGGATCGGCACACGTGACGGCGAGGGACCCGAGGTGTTCGGCGACGTTCGGAGCATCGCGCTGGACGATGTGGGCCGAGTCTACGTGCTCGACGCTCATGTCCAGGAGGTCCGCGTCTTCGACCGCGCAGGCATCCACGTGCGCACCATCGGGGGACACGGAGGAGGGCCGGGCGAGATCGGGTTCGCAACAGGGATCATCGTGGATCCCGCGGGTCGGCTCTGGATTCCAGATTACGGCAATCAGAGGTACAGCCTGTTCGACACGAGTGGTGTGCTGGTGAAGGAAATGCCCTTCCGTGGTGGTGTCCGTTTCACGGAATGGACGACTGGTGTGTTCAGCCCCTCGGGCGACTTCTACGACAGGATACCGGTCGGGATCGGGCCGAGCTCCGCCGGCTACGCCCGGTACGACACGCTGCGCGGCGCATTCGTGGATACGGCGCGTTCGACAGGTGAAGTGCTCCCTGACGGTACGCCGGGCTTCCCATGGCGGCGGGTAACCGTGACGCCGCGGGGCAGCTGGGTGGGTGTGACGCTCGAGTACCGCCTATGGGAGATCACCCGCGACGGGTTCCCACTCCGGATCGTCGAGCGCGACTACGAGGCGAACCCGCTCACCCCCGAGCAACGCGACTCGGCCCGGCTGGCGGTGAGGGAATTGAAGCGTCACGCGCGCGGGGATGTGGACCTGGAGGTTCCCGACGAACAACCCATTTTCGACCGCATGATCGTAGACGACCGCGATCACCTCTGGGTCCAGCTGTCACCGAAACCCGACGCAACGACGACGACGTTCGACGTGTTCGACCCGGAAGGCGTGTACCTCGGTGCGGTCGAGACTCCTTATCGGGTCGCGTGGCCTTACGCCACACCAGTCGTCCGCGGTGGCAGGATCGCGTTCGTGACCAAGGACGAGCTGGACGTGCCGTACGTCGTGGTGCTCGGGATCGAGGAGCGTCGATAGGGGAAGCGCGGGCGCTCACCGTTCGGGGCTCAGGAACTCCTCGTCGCCAGCCTTGAGATCCTCGAGATACTCGCCGGCGATCTCCCCGAAGACCTCCTCGACGAAGCCCCAGTAGACCCCGCTGCGCTTGATCTCCTCGAGGTGGCGGTCGAGTTCGTCCCGCAGCGGGTCGTTCTTGCGGACCGCGAAGCCGTAGAACGATCTCTCCGAGAGGGGCGCGGTGATATGGAGCTCCGGGAAGCGGCGCCCGATCCACAAGAAATTGGCCGAATCGGTCACCAGCGCGTCGGCGTCGCCCCGGGCAACCATCTGGTACATCTCCTCCTCGGTCCGAACGTAAACGATCTCGATCCCCTCGATGCCGTTGAGGATGCGCTCGTAGGTGGTTCCCTTGATGGTGACGACCTTCCTGCCAGGCAATGACGCGAGCCCGAGCGATGGCCAGCTCTTGCGCTCAACGAGCAGCGCGAGCACGGGGAAATAGGGGGCCGTGAAGTCGAGGCGTCGCGCACGCTCCTCGGTGATGGTGAGGGTACTGGCGATGAGGTCGCCTTCGCCGCGCTCGAGTGCCTCGAAGATAGTCCCGAAGTCGTCGACCCAGACGACCTCCACCTCCCGGTCCTCGGCGCGCGCGAATGACTGGAGGATCAGGTGTTCGAGTCCTGCGGCTTGCCCGTCGCCGTCACGGTAGTAGAACGGGGCGAAGTCGGAGGCCAACACGCGGAGCGGCGCCCGATCCGCGTCGTTCTCCGCGGCGCGGCAGCCCGCCAGCAGGAACAGGATCAGGAAAAGGAAGGTGGGCGCTCTCAAGAGCGAGCGCCCATCCGGCGGCTGACGCATCACTCGACCTCCCTTCCCCCGGGCAGGAAGCGCAGACGGTAGGCGTATGTTCAGTAAGCATGTAGGCTCCGGAGGATGACGGTCAAGAGCCTCGAGTGAGCGTCTCTGACGGTCGAACGCAACTCGGCCGCCCGAGCGCGAGGCAACGTAGCCCCTCACGCCTCCGCGATCGACCGCGCCAGCTCGAGCCCGATGTCACGGGCGATCGCGGGCGGCCACTCGCCGGCGCGCAGCTGCAGGTCGATCATCGTGCGCTCGTTCTCGATCCGCTGATGCGTTGCCCGGTCGATCTGCCCGCGGCGGACGGCCTCCTTCAGCTCGTCCTCGTCCAACCAGACGGCCGGGCCGCCGTCGCCGGGCTGCCAGAGGTCGAGGAAAAGGTCGCGCGCGGTCCACGTGTCGCCGTTCAGCTCGGGCGGCGTCGTCAAGTTGGTGTACCACCCGGTCACCGTTCCATCCGCAAGATGGAACCGCCCGATATCGTGCCATTTGTCCGGGAAGACGTACCAAATGATCGACGCCCCCGGTTCGAGGATCACACGGTCGCCCGCGGTCAGCTCGCGGCCGTCGTAGGACTCCTGCAGCAGCACCTTCACATCCGGACGGTCGAGCACGAGGACCTGCTCGTACACGACCTTCGGCTTCCCGAGCCGATGGTACTGATAGCGAATGGTTTTCGGCATCGCGTTCACGCAAAGCTATATTGCGACGAAGGATGATCCTACCCGCACCGCAAACACCCAGCGTCCATCGCCGTCGCCACGCGGCGGCGCCCGCCATACTCGCACTCGCCGGCGCGGCGGCATGCGGCGGCCTCGGCGGTCTCGAAGGGGACCTGCGGGACCGCATCGAGCAGAGCCCGGCCGAGGTGGTCGGGGTGTACCTCAAGAACCTGGAGGCCGGCGACTCGTTGCTGATCGACGCCGACGTCCGCATGCACGCCGCGAGCACGATGAAGGTGCCCGTGATGATCCAGGTGTTCCGCGACGCCGACGCCGAGTGGTTCGCGCTGGAGGACAGCGTCCCGGTCACGGCGACATTCCGCTCGATCGCCGACGCGTCCGCATACGAGTTGGACCGGGCGGATGATTCGGACAGCACACTCTACGAGCGCGTGGGCCGGGGCGCGACGCTCCGGGAGCTGACCGAGCTGATGATCACCGTCTCCAGTAACCTCGCCACCAACATCCTGATCGGCCTGGTTGGTCCCGGGCGCGTGCAGCACACCATGGTACGGCTCGGCGCGGATTCGATCGCCGTGCTGCGTGGCGTGGAGGACGGTCCGGCGTACCGGGCCGGCATGAACAACACGACGACGGCCCGCGACCTGGGCGTCATCCTCACGGCCATCGCCGAGGACGAGGCGGCGAGCGCCGAGGCGTGTGCGGAGATGCGCGACATCCTGGCCCGGCAGCGCTTCAACGACGGGATTCCTGCCGGTTTGCCGGTCGGGACGCGCGTGGCTCACAAGACCGGCTGGATCACGGGCATCGCGCACGATGCGGCGATCGTGGAGCCGGAGGGGGGTCCCCGCTATGTGCTCGTCGTGCTGACGCGCGGGATCGAGGACCACGCCGAGGCGAACCGCCTAATTGCGGACCTGTCGCGGATGGCGTACGAGGACCTCATCCCCTGAGGGCTATCCGCTGTCGCGCTTTCCGAGTACCCGCTGCGTCGTTTTCCTGTCTCCGATCCGCCTGGCCGTGCGCCCCCGGAGCGCCATCGCAGTCGTACCCACCGCGAGCCCGAGCAGGAAGGGTGCGAGCACCACGAGCGCGAGGCTCGCCGGGAACTCCCAGAGCAGGAACTTGACCGTGACGCCCGTGAGGTTTTGCACGGCGAACACGACGACGGCCGCCGTCAGCGCCACCGCGCCGGCCATCCGCAACCGGCGCCGGAGGCCGCCGCTCGGCGGCGTTGGAGGCAAGGTGGGCTGCGTCACGGGGCCTCCGGTTCTCGACTGTCTGGGGCGTCCAGGTCGGTGATGGGGTTCGGTTCGTGAAGGTCCGCGACGGGCGCCGGAAGTCCCAACGACACGTCGGTGAACGTCGGAGATCCCGGCGCGGGCGGAGCCGGGGCGGCGGTTTCCGCCGGCTCGATTTGCTCCGGGAACTTGGACAGCCACAGGCGCAGGACCGGGTCGATCGTTCCCCGCTCCACGAGGAACACCAGGAACGCGCACGCCACGATACTGAAGAACACGGTCGCGTAGACCGTCCCCTGAATCAACTCGCCCCCCGGCAGGCCGGCCTGCAACGGGAGTGAGGCCATCACGGCGGCGGCGAGTCCCTTGGGCACGAGCACGGTCAGGAGGGCGGCGTCCCGTCGCGACGTGGTCTTGGGGCTGGCGAGCAGGCGCACCACCGGGGTACGCGCGGCGAAAGCGGCTGCCGCGAGAATCAGCCCGGCGGTTACCGCCCACCAGTCGCTGAAGGAAACGGAAACGCCGAGATAAACGAAGAAGAACGTCTTCACCAGAAAAACCGCTTCGCCGAAGAACGCCCGCTCGTGCTCCGCGAACGCCGCCAGGCGGAACGTGAAGACTCTGCCGAACAACCGGTCCGGAATGTTGGGGAGGTTGGCGACGGCCACGCCGAACGTCAGGGCGGCAATCGCACCGCTATAGCCCCACAGCTCCGTGAGCCCGAACAGGATGAAGACGTACGCGAGCGTGGTGAACACGGTGTTCGGCAGCTGGCGCACCTTGTCCAGAATCGCCGACCACACGAACGCGCCGCCGGCGCCCACCAGGCCCGCGACGAGGAAGGACCCGCCCACCTGGAGCGCGATGCTTCCACCGCTCCCGGTCGCCAAGCCGGCGCCCCCGGCTTCGGCGATCAGCCCCTGCAGCAGCCCGAGGGCGAGCACGATCACGAGCACGTCGGTGGCGGCGGACTCGAGAAAGAGCACAGTCGCCGGTCCCGGATTGGGCTTCAGGACTTTGATGAGCGGCACAATCACGGCGGAGGAGGTCCCCGCCAGCACCGCTCCCACGAACATCGCCGACGCGAAATCGAGCGGCAGCAGCAGATCCGCGAGGAGGCTCAAAAGGAGCAGCGTCAGCGCCAGGGTCGCGAGCGATATCAGCAGCGTATCCGTGGCCGCGCTCCCCAGCGCCCGGACGTTGAGGTGGATGCCTCCTTCGAACAGGATGATGATGAGCGCCAGCGTCGTGAACACGGGCCCGACCTTGCCGAAGTCGGCTGGCTCCACGACGTGGAACACGGGACCCAGGAGGATCCCGGCGAGCATCAGGACGAGAACGTCGGGGACCTTGGTCCGCTCGAAGAATCCGGCCAGGAAGTGACCGAAGAAGACGAGCAGGCCAACGACCAGGATGGTGACGGCCATGGGCAGAAACTAGGACGCCGCCCGCCCCCGGGCCAGCCGGACCGCGCTGCGGCTACCCGCCGCCCGGTGAGGCCTTCAGCTCCCAGAGCACGTTCACGATGACCCATTGACCATCGGCCTTCGAGACGTGCAGGTAGTCGATCCAGTCGGTGGCGACGATCTTGACGCTCGCCGCGTTGCGAAAGACGTCGAGGATGGTGACGTCCATCTGCCGCGCGCCGGACGGCGTGCGGGTGCCGTAGCCCGAACGCGTGCCCTGGACCAGCTTTTCCGCACCCATGCTGTCGAGCCAACTCGTGCCGCCGGCCGTGTCGGTCACCATGATGCGCTTTGCCAGCTCCGGATGCAGCGCGCGCCCCATGCGCGCCGCGTCGCCGGTGTACCAACCCTCGATGTAGTCGAGCGCCCCCTGTCGAATGGCGGCGGAGTCGGCGGCGGTCTGTGCACGGGCTCCGGGCGCGCACAATGCGGCAAGAGCCATGGCGATCATCAATGCGGGCGTTTTCATGAGCGGCGTGCCTCGAAATGTGTTTGTAGCGCCATGGATACGCGGTCCAGGGTTCGGGTCGCAAGCGAGTCGTGATCAATGGGATACGGCTTGGGACCGGTGGCGCCGGGTGGTGTGACGGATGGGACCAGGTGGTCGGGATGACGCCGGGAATCGGAGGTGGCGGCGCGCTCGCGTTGCTAGCGGCCGGCCTCGAGCAGCGATTCGACCCGCGGGCGATACCCTCGACTCGACAGCACGCGGGCGCCATTGCGCAGCGCAAAGACGTACGTGCCCTTCACGAGAGGTTGGATCTCCGTTACCGCCGACAGATTGACAAGCGCCGAGCGTCTCACCCGGACGAATCCATGCCGGGTGAGGCGCTCTTCCATCCGGTCCATCGTTGCCCGCAGGAGATGGCAGGCGCGGTCGAGATGGAGGCGCACGTAGTTCCCGGCGGACTCCACCCATAGCACCCGATCCGCGGGCACGAAGAAGATGCGGTCCCTTTCCCGGACCACCAGACGATCGTCCCCAGCTCCGCTCCGGTTGCGCTCGATGCCGGCCAGCAGCGCCTCGAGACGTCCGTCGATGGCGGCGTCTCGGTCCCCGCGGAGGCGCGCCACGGTGTGTTCGAGCGTCTCGTGGAAGCGCGCAGGATCGATCGGCTTCAGGAGGTAGTCGAACGCGTGGACCTCGAACGCCCGGATCGCGTACTCGTCGAACGCCGTGACGAAAACCACCGGCGGCATCCTGTGGATGCCGATCCGTTGGATCACCTCGAAGCCGTCGAGCCCCGGCATCTGAATATCGAGAAACACCAGGCTCGGGCGGAGCGTCCTGATCGACCGCATGGCCTCCAAGCCGTTGGCGCACTCCCCCACGATCTCGATGGCGGGGTACTTCTCTAACTCCCGCCGCACGCCTACACGCGCGAGACGCTCGTCGTCAACGATCAGCGCGCGAATCGTGCTCATCGTGTTGGGGTGCTGTCGAGAAGGGAAGCTCGATAGTCACGGTGAGGCCCCCGTCAGGGACCTCACGAAAGTGGAGACGCTGGGACGCACCGTAGAGCTCGGCCAGCCGCGCCCGGGTGTTGCCCAGCCCGATGCCCTCGCGTCCCTCGCCAGTCGTGAGTCCGCGTCCGTCGTTCGTGACCTGCAGGACGAGGCGATCTCCCTCGCGGGCGGTGCGAACGGTGACGGTGCCGCCGTCGACGCGCGGATCGATGCCGTGCCGAATCGCGTTCTCCACGATCGGTTGCAGAATGAGCGTCGGCACCGGTACATCCAGCGTTCCTGGATCGATGTCCATCTCGACGTTCAGGCGCTCCTCGAGGCGGACCTGTTGAATGGCGAGGTAGTGCTGCAGCGTGTGCAGCTCTTCGGCGAGCGTGACCTCGTGGCGCCCGGCGCTGTCCAGCGTGATGCGGAGCAATTCGCTGAGGCGCCGGATCATCGCGTTGGCTTTTTCCGGCTCCTCGAGGGCGAGGACGGCCACCGAGTTGAGGGTGTTGAAGAGGAAGTGGGGATGGAGCTGCGCGCGAAGCGTGTCGAGCTGCGCACGGCTCAGCCGCGCCTCGAGCTCGGCCGACTCCAGCTTCTGGGCGCGGTACTTGCGCGAGTAGTCGAACGCGTAGTAGGCGCCGACGAGCAGCCAATAGTAACCGTAGTTCGTCAGGCTGAGCCACACGATCGCTCGTCCGCGATCGGCGAACCAACTACCCATGTCAGCCGCCGGCAGGACCCCCGTCGCCACGATCGCGAGCAGATGGAGAGCGTAGGTCGCTGTGATCTGCGCCGGACCCGCAACCGCCATCAGTCCGAGGTGCGCGGCGATCGGCGCGGGGCCCACGCCCCGCTCGATGCGGAATCGCCCGGCCCACGCGAAAACCAGCGGGGCGAACGCAGCCCACACCAGCCAGTACAGCGCCTCGTGAAAGACGTACCACTGCCAGTCCACCGGCTGCCCGCGGGGCGCCGCGACAATCACGTTTCGAACGATGAAGAACGTGGCCAGCACGAGCCAACCGACCAGCAAAAGGCGCCTGGGAATCCGGGGCGCACGCACCGGCTGAGGGTCCACGCCTCAATCTCCCTGCTCGCATCGCCCGCCCAGATGCTTGGCCAGGAATCGCTCGGCGGCGGCATAGAACTTCAGCCGGTTCTCGGGCTTCGCGAAGCCGTGTCCCTCGTCGGGAAACAGCAGGTACTCGTGATCGATGCCTTTCTCCCGCATCGCGGCGACGATCTGCTCCGACTCGGCCTGCTTCACACGCGGATCGTTGGCACCCTGCGCGATGAGCATCGGTACCCGGATCCGGTCCACGTGGGTGAGTGGGGAGCGCGACACCAGGAACTCCCGGTCCCGCTCCGGATGCCCGACCCGTTGATGGAGCATCGATCGGAAGGCGGACCAGTAGGGTGGGATCGAGTCGATGAACGTGAGGAGGTTGCTGGGTCCGACGATGTCCACGGCGCAGCGAAACAGCTCCGGCGTCATCGTGGCACCCACCAGCGCGGCGTACCCGCCATAGGACCCGCCGTAGATCGCCACGCGACCTGGATCGGCAATTCCGCGGTCCACCGCCCAGCGGACCGCGTCTACCAAGTCGTGGTGCATGCGGCCTCCCCACTCCCGGTCGCCGGCGTTCAGGAAGCGTTTGCCGTAGCCGGTGGATCCCCGGAAGTTGACCTGGAGAACAGCGTAGCCGCGGTTGGCCAGCCACTGGACCTCCGGATCGAACCCCCACGTGTCCCGGTGCCACGGGCCGCCGTGCACCAATAGCACCATCGGAAGGTGCGCCGGCTCTATCCCGGAGGGCACGGTGAGGTATCCGTGAACGGTCAGCCCGTCCCGCGCGGTAAACGAGACGGGCTCCATGGCGGCGAGCGTGTACTCGGCCAGGGCAGGCCGCGTCACGAAGAGCAGCTCGCCTCTCCGGCGGCGGCGGTCGTAGGCCCAGTAGGCCGCGGGACCGAGATCCTGCTGGTACAAGATGAGCCAGCGGTCGTCGGCGTGCGTCCGGTCCACCAGGCCAAAGTCGCCTCGCTGGAACGCGTGGATCGCCTCGAGATCGGGCTGGAGCGCCGGGTCGAGCGGCTCCCATTCGAACCGGGCGCGCTCGAATCCCACCAGCTCGGGCTCCAGGGAATCGGGGTGACGGACTACCGAGCCCACGTCGTACATGGGATCCTCCGCGAGCACGCTGTACCGCGTGGTCCCCACCTCCCACTTCACCAAACGCGCCGCGTTGGCATTGCGGGAGTCCTGCAAATAGAGATGACGGCCGTCGAGGCTGAAGCCGACCGGCGAGCTCGTCAACGCGTCCTCCGGTGCCCAATGGATGGCGCGGTCCCATGCGTCGCCCCTCCCGGATCGGAGCTTCAACTCCATCCCGCCGTCGTCGAGTGACGCGACGGCGCCGCGCACGCGCAACTCCGCGTCGGGCACCCACCCCAGCACATCGCCGGGGTTTTTCGCCACGAGCTGCAGCTCGCCGGTGCGTAAGTCGAGGTGATACACGTCGTGCGCTCGCGGGTCGTCGCGGTTCATGCCGATGAGCAACTCGTGCGGATGACGTTTGTCGTGTTGGAGAATCTGGACCTGCACGTCGTCGAACGGTGTCAGCAAGCGCTCCTCGCCCCGCCCCGGATGCACGGCGTACAGGCGCCAGTCTTCGTCGCCGCCGTCGTCCTGCAGGTAGAGCAGGTGCTCCCCGTCGTGCGCCCAGGCGTAGACGCGGATGCCGCGGTCCCGGTCGTGCGTCACCGGGTGCGCCCCGCCGCCGCCGGCGTCGCCCATCCACACGTTGAGCACTCCGTCCACCGGTGCGAGATAGGCCAGCCGCGCGCCGTCGGGCGAGAGCTGTGGCGAGGCTCTTTCCGGGTTGCCGAAGAGGACGGTCCGGGGGATCAGACGCGGAAGCGGCAATGTCGCTCCGATTAGCCTTCCTCCTTCCCGCTTTCCCGTTCCCCAAGGGCGCCGTCCCCTTCGCGGCGATCCGTCAAGATAACCGCGGCTGCCATGTCGCCGGTGACGTTCGTGGCGGTGCGGAACATGTCGGGGATGCGATCCACGCCGAGGAGCACGGCCATCCCGTCGAGTGGAATGCCGACGTGCCCGAGCGCGGGAGCGAGGGTGAGGACGCTAGCCGCGGGGACGCCGGGCACGGTGAGGGCCACGAGGAACGTGGCGATCACGGCGCCGCCGATCGCGGCGCCGGGCAATGGCACCTGGTAGAGCCAGGCCAGGAACACGATGCCGGCACCCTGGAACAGCGCGCTTCCCGCGCGGTTGAGGGCCGCGCCGAGGGGGATGACCAGGCTGGGCGTCTGCGGCGCGAGTCCCGCCGCGCGGCTGGACTCGAGCATCGCGGGGATCGTGGCCGCTGAGCTCGTCGTGGTGAATGCGATGAGCTGCGGGCCGAGCGACACTCGCAGGAAGCGTGCGGGGCCCATCCCGCCGAGCACTTTCACCGCGGGTACGTAGATCGCGCCGATGAATAGCAGCAGCCCCACGGTCACCGCGAGCACGAACACGCCGAGGCTCTGAAGCATCGCCCAGCCGGAACGGGCCGTGACCGGCGCCGCCAGCGCGAACACCCCAACTGGGGCGAGCCAGAGGATCCAGTGGACGAGGGTGACGAGCGCGGCGGCGATGGGATTCGCGATACCGATCAGTCTGTCCCGCTCGGGCCGTGGCAGCGCGCCCGTCGCGGCGGCCAGCAGGATGGTGAAGACCATGAACGGCAGCAGGGCGTCGTCGGCCGCGGCGCTGAAGGGGTTCTGCGGAATCAGCCCCACCAGGAAATCGACCACGCCGGGCAGCTCGGGGGCTTCGCCGGCCTGCGCGCCCGCGGCGGCCTCGCGCGCCGCGGCGCCCGCGAGCGGCAGGAGCAGCCTCATGACGCCCATACCGATCAGGATGCTGACGATCGTGGTGCTCCAGTAAAACAGCAGCGTGAGGCCGCCGAGCCGGCCCAGTCGCCGGATGCCCTCCATGCCGGCGACGCCGACGAACAACGTGGCGGCGACGAGGGGAAACACGACCATGCGGAGCAGGTTCACGAACGCCGTGCCCAACGGCTCGACGCCTTCGGCGATCCCGAACAGGACCGGGGACCCCGTGACGCTGGCGGCGACGCCGAGGAGGAGCCCGGCGATCAACCCGAGCGCGATAGCGACGTGTAACCTCATGGGCTAAACTTTCCGCGGAACCTCAATCGGAGGCAGCTTTGGCACACGCGCAGACGATGTCGCCGCGCTGGGCCCTCGTGCTTGGTGCTTCGAGCGGATTCGGCGAAGCCTGTGTCAAGGCGCTGGCCGCGGCCGGCTACGACATAGCGGGAGTCCACCTCGACCGCAAGGCCGGCCTCCCGCACGTCGAGGCGATCAAGACCGAGATCGAGAAGAAGGGCCGCCGGGCGCTGTTCTTCAACGTCAACGCCGCCGCCGACGACAAGCGACGGGACGTGCTCGACACGCTGGCGGGGGAGATCGAGCGCGGCGGTGGGACCGTGGCCGTGCTCATGCATTCTCTCGCGTTCGGCACGCTCAAGCCGTACATCGGCACCGACGCGCTCACGCGCGCCAATATCGAGATGACGCTCGATGTGATGGCCAACTCCCTGGTCTACTGGACGCAGGATCTGGTGGCGCGCGGCCTGATGAGGGAGGGCGGTCGCATCTTCTCCATGACCTCCTCCGGCTCCACGCGCGTGATTCGGTCGTACGGCGCCGTGTCCGCCGCGAAATGCGCCCTGGAATCGCATACGCGACAGCTCGCCGTGGAGCTGGCGCCGCACAGGATCGCGGTCAACGCCCTGCGCGGCGGCGTCACGGACACACCCGCGGCCCGACGGATTCCCGGAAGCGACCGCCTGTTCGAGGAGGCGGCCCGGCGCAATCCCTACGGACGTCTGACGACGCCCGGCGACGTGGCCGGCGCGCTCGTCACCTTGTGCGCTCCCGGCGCCGACTGGATCACCGGGAATGTCATCAACGTCGATGGGGGGGAAGAAGTGGCAGGGTGACGGACAGGACGGCGGTCAGACGCGGCGGGCCTTGAGGTTCGCCAACTCTTCCTCGAGCTGCTCGAGTCGCTTCCCCACTTCCCAGTCCGCGGGGCCCTGCGCCGTGAGCGGTACGCCTCGCTGGTTGAACATCGTCTCGATCAGCGCGTCGGTATATCCGACCACCGCGTGCGCGATGCCCTTGTCGATGATTCCGTTCAGCCGCAGCACCGTGGCCATCGAGTGGCGATCACCCATCTCCACGATGACCTCGGAGAGCGAGCGAATGAGCAGCTCGCGAAGGTGTTGAATCTCCTCCACCACCTCGCCGGCCGCCAGGCCTCGGGCCGCCGCCGTGCGGCCGTACGCCTCGAACGCCGTGAACCAAACGTCGGTGACCAGGCGGCGGAGCGGGCCGGTCATCTCGATCAGGATGTCGATGATGAGAGCGAGGTGCCGCTCCACCGTGGGGCGATCGATATCCGGCGCCTGTGTCATGCGCTCCGCGATCCATTGCGACCACCCGGCGACGAGTTCGTTGCGGCGGGCCTCAATGACTCGACCGACGACGGAAAACGTCGGTTGCGACGCGCGCATCGTCATGCCCATCCTACGGAACCCGCGGGGACTAGCATGGGGCTGAACTTATCCCGGTGCGAGAGGGAGGTCAAAACAGCGTGGCGACGGTGAAGACGACGCGGTTCGAACTTGCAGGGGCCGACGGCCGGCCCGTGCGGGGGGAGGTCCGCACGGCGGGGAGCGGCGCGGGACGCCCCGCGGTGGTGATCTGCCATGGTTTCAAAGGGTTCAAGGACTGGGGGTTCTTTCCTCACCTCGCCGCGAGGCTCGCGCGGGCCGGGATCAGCGCCGTGTCGTTCAACTTCAGCAGCAGCGGGATCGGACCCGACGGTGAGTCCTTCTCGGAGCCCGAGCGGTTCGCCCGCGCCACGATCTCGGGCGATCTCGACGACCTGACCCGGGTATCCGAGGCGCTGGGCGCCGGACAACTCGCCCAGGGCATCGTTGCGCCTGCCGGAATGGGCCTCTTTGGGCACAGCCGCGGAGGTGGTGTGGCCGTGTTGCGTGCTGCGGCCGACCCTTCGTGTCGGTGCCTCGCAACCTGGGCGGCGATCTCGACGACTATGCGGTGGGACGCCGCAACGGTGGCGCGTTGGCGCCGCGACGGGCGGCTTGACATCGTCAACACCCGAACGGGGCAGGTGCTCCCGGTGTACACGGACTTCCTCGACGATCTCGAGACGAACCACGACCGGCTCGACGTGTTGGCCGCAGCGGCAAGGGTTTCCGTTCCGTGGATGGTCGTGCATGGGGACACGGACGAGTCGGTCCCGGTAGTGGAGGCGCGCAGGTTGTCGGAGGCGGCAGGGGCGCGCATGACGAGCCTGCTGATCATCGCCGGAGGCGGACATGCGTTCGGGGCACGTCATCCCTGGAGCGGGACGACGACTGCGCTCGATCAGGCTATGGAGGCGACGGTGGATTGGTTCACCCGCCACCTGCTGTAGCGGGATTCACTTGCGAGTGGACAATCCGACGACGCCGGACGGCTGTCGCCAAAGCCGTCCGGCGTCAGAGTCAGAGTCCGGCCGCGTACAGCGCGTCGACCTTCGTGCGCCGCAAGCCGGGCCTCGCGATCACGATCGGCCGGCGGTACCGAAACAGGATTCCGGCCGCCGCGACGGTGGCGAGGGCGATCAGTCCGACGCCAAAGCTACGAATGGACGCCTCCCGCGTTGAGGTAAGTGCCGATGACGAATCGGCAACCGGCCCAACCAATGTACCAGTGTTGGCAAGTCCCGTGCCGCGAGTATCAATACCCGGCCGACGTGACGGGTTCCCAGTCGCCTCAGTATCGGTTGGGTAACCACCTAACGTGACGTCCCGTCCGATGGATCTCGTCCGCCGCCGACTTGCGAACCGGGCTCCCGTTCGCATCTCGGAGCCTGGGACGATCGAGGCGGCCGTTGCGATTGTCCTCGTGCCGCGCGAGAAGCCGGGGCTGGAGGTCCTCCTCATCAAGCGGTCCGAGTGGGGCAGTGACCCGTGGTCCGGCCAGATGGCCTTGCCCGGCGGCCGTCGCGAGGGAGCCGACCCTTCCCTTTTAGAGACCGCCGTTCGCGAAGCGGCCGAGGAAACGGGGGTCACGCTAGCCCGCGGCGCCCTGCTGGGGGAACTGGATGATCTCCATCCGCGGACCCCCACACTCCCGCCCGTCGTCGTGCGGCCGTTCGTATTCGGTCTCGACCGCCGGCCGGTCGTCCGGCCAAGCGACGAAGTGGCGTTGCACGTCTGGGTGGGACTGACCGACCTGCGTTCTTCGGCGACGCGAGTAACCGTCGACGTCCGGGGGACGCAGCTCGAGGTAGACGCCTTCAGAATCGGTCCGCATGTGGTGTGGGGGATGACTCACCGTATCTTACTGCCCTTCATTGACTTAGCTAGCTAGCATGGGGTGGTGTTGCGTTTTCAGTATGTATCAACCATAATTTAGTCTAAGTTAACATTACTCTGATGGGTTGCCTCATGCTTGGGGGCCGGTGACGTGATCGCGAACATGCGGAATAGGCACGGCTACAGCCGTTCGACCGAGGACTACCTCAAGACGATCTACTCGCTCGCGGTGGATGGCGGCGCCGCGCAGACCAGCGCGATCGCCGACGCGCTCGAGGTAGCGCCGCCGTCCGTGAGTGGAATGGTGAAGCGCCTCTCGGAATCCGGGCTGCTCGAGCACGTGCCGTACCGCGGCGTGCAGTTGACGAAGGCGGGGCGGCGCGCGGCCCTCCGGATGATCCGGCGCCATCGCATTCTGGAGACCTATCTCACCTCCAAGCTCGGGTACGACTGGGACTCGGTGCACGAGGAAGCCGAACGCCTGGAGCACGCCGTATCCGACGAGTTGATCGAGCGCATGGCGATGGCGCTGGGCAACCCGGCGTACGATCCCCACGGCGCTCCGATCCCCACCGTGGACGGTGACATCGAGGAGCCCGAGCTGGTTCCCCTGTCCGAGCTGGATCTGGACGCGGTCGCGGAGTTTCGGATGGTCAGCGACAAAGACTCGGAACGGCTTCGCTATCTGGCGTCGCTGGGACTCCGGCCGGGCGTGCGATTCGTCACGGTCGGCAAGCAGCCGTTCCGGGGCCCGGTGACGATACGCGTTCACGGTACGACGCCGCGCGATCAGGTGGTGGGGTTCGAGCTGGCCCAGTCACTGCTTTGCCGCGTTGCCGAGAGAGAGGTTGGCTGACATGTCGCAGCACAAGCTGTCTCGGCGCGAGCTGATCCGGCGAGGGGCCGCGGGCGCTGCGGGGTTGGCGCTGCTCGGACCCGCCGCGGCGGCCGCCGAGCGCAAACACTCGCACCCTCCGATGAGTGGCACGGTGGGAACGGTGCAGGACGGTTCGATCGATCCGCTGCGCTTCCTGGAGGAATTCGACTACGGCACGGTCAGCAGCCTGCCTTCCGGGCAACGACTCCGCGAATACGAGGTCCATGCGATCGATCGGCAGATCGAGGTCGCGCCCGGGGTGTTCTATCCCGCGTGGACCTATAACGGCCAGGTGCCCGGCCCGACGTTTCGCGCCACCGAGGGCGACCGCGTGCGGGTGAACTTCCAGAATCTGGGAACCCATCCCCACACGATTCATTTTCACGGCTTCCACCCGGCCAACATGGACGGCGTGTTCGAGGTCGTGGCACCGGGCGAGTCGTTCGTGTACGAGTTCGACGCCGAGCCGGCTGGCCTCCAGCTGTATCACTGTCATGCGATGCCCCTGAAGAAGCACATCGCGAAGGGACTCTACGGCACGTTCATCATCGATCCGAAGACGCCCCGGCCGCCGGCGCGGGAGATGGTCATGGTGATGAACGGCTTCGACACGAACTTCGACGGCGAGAACGAGGTGTACGCGGTCAACACCGTGGCGTTCGCGTACCAGAACACGCCGATCGTGGTACGGAAGGGCGAGTTGCAGCGCGTCTACCTCGTGAACGTCCTCGAATTCGACCTGGTAAACTCGCTGCACCTGCACGGGAATTTCTTCAACGTGTTCCGGACAGGTTCCGGGCTCCAGCCCCATGAGTTCACCGACACGATCATGATGTGCCAGGGCGAGCGCCACGTCGTCGAGTTCACGTACAACCACACCGGCCAGTTCATGTTCCACGCCCACCAGTCCGAGTTCGCGGAGTTGGGGTGGATGGGTTTGTTCCACGTGGTGGACGCGGTGGCGTGATGAACGAGCGTTTGAAGTTGTGGTTGTTGGGCTTGCTCCCGCTGGCGCTCCTCGGCGGCCTCTCGGTGCTGGTGATGCAGACGGGTATCATCGACTTCCTGCGCCGCGGCGTGCCGCCGGTCGAGGAGCTCACCGTGGACCGGGTGACGCTGGCACCCAACCAGATCCGCCTGGAGGTCGTCAACGGCGGGCCGGATCCCGTTACGGTCGCGCAGGTCACCGTGGACGACGCGTTCTGGGACTTCACGATCCATCCGTCGCCTACGATCCGCCGCCTCGGCCGCGCGACGATCGAGATCCCGTACCCGTGGGTCCAGGACGAGCCGTACCAGATCAACCTGCTTTCCTCGACCGGTCTAACGTTCTCGCACGAGATCGCGCTTGCCACGCTGACGCCGCCGGCGGGCCCACGCCTGTTCGCCGTCTTCATCCTCATCGGCGTGTACGTGGGTGTGATACCGGTGGCGATTGGCCTGCTCTGGTATCCGCTGCTCCGGCGACTCGGTCGGCGGTGGGTGCATTTTGCACTGGCCCTGACGGCCGGGCTGCTGATCTTCCTCGGGGCCGACGCCGTGCACGAGGCGCTCGAGGCGGCGGAGCTGGTGGCCGGCGCGTTCCAAGGCGTCCTGCTCGTGGTAATAGGCGGTCTGGGGAGCCTGCTCTTGCTACAGATGGTGTCGCGCAGACGGGTGCAGCACGCCGGTCCCGAAGGCCGCTGGGCCGTCGCCTTTCTGATCGCGCTGGGCATCGGGCTGCACAACTTCGGCGAGGGGTTGGCGATCGGTGCCGCGTACGCCCTCGGTGAGGCGGCCCTCGGCGCGTTCCTGATGATCGGGTTCATGATCCACAACACCACCGAGGGCCTCGGCATCGTTGCGCCCATCGCGAAGGACGCGCCGCGGGTTCGCGCGCTCGCGGGTCTGGGATTGCTGGCCGGCGCGCCGACCATTCTGGGTGCCGCCATCGGCGGGCTGGCCTACTCGCCGCTCTACGCCACGTTGTTTCTCGCCGTGGGCGCCGGCGCGATCGCTCAGGTCGTGATCGCCTTGTTCAAGGTGGTGTCGCGGGAAACCGAGGGCGCCGTGTGGAATCCCGCAACGGCGGGAGGGGTGCTCGCGGGGCTGGTGATCATGTACGGGACGGGACTATTGGTGGCCGTGTGAGGTGGCGGATGGCTAATGCTCATGGCGTTCAGGCTAGCCTCTGGCGTCAGTAGCTGGCACTACCATGCGCCATGCGCCACACGCTATGAGCCATACGCCACCTCACGGCTCGATCCGCGCGTGCTCCAAAGCTCTCAGGATGCCGGCCAAGCGGCGGTCGCGGGCGCGGCGCATATCGTCGATCCGCTCTTCGTAGGTTCGCTCGATCGCGCGGGTGAGGCGCCGCCGGTCCCCGGGGTCGAGCTTGGACCACGACGCCAGGTCCTCCCACATGACCTCGAACCCCTGGAGGAGGTGCTGCAGGAAGCCCTCCACGCCGCGATCGCCGGCGGCGAGGTGATACGTGAGGTGCGGCCCGGCGGCAGCCCAGCCGAGCGCAGGTCCGAGCGACACCGCGCGGTCGAGGTCGGCCACGTCGATCACGCCTTGCAGCACCATGTCGATGGCTTCCCGCCAGACGGCCGCTGCGATCCTTCCCGCCACGTTCCCCGGTACCGGCTTCCGGATGACCACGGGAATCCGGCCCAGCGAGCGAAGCCATCCCTTGAGGACCTCGACCAGGGCGGGGTCGGTTTCCGGACCCGGCACGAGCTCAACCAGGGGGATGATCTCCGGGGGGTTCAACGGATGCGCCACCAGGCAGCGGTCCGGCCGGCGGCACCGGACGGCGATGTCTTTGGCGGCGTGTGTGCTGGTGGAGCTGGTCACCGCTCGTGCCCGATGACTCACGCGCTCGATGGCCTCGAAGAGCCGTTGCTTCGACGGCAGATCCTCCCGCACCGACTCGATCACCCAATCGGTGTCCTCGCACGCCTTGAGCAGGCTCGTGGCTGTGGTGAGCTTCTCGACGCCTGTCTCGACGGCGGACGACAACGCCCGATCGAGCGCGACGAGCGCACGCGCCCGGGCAACGACTTCGCGCGGAGCATCCTGGATGGCGCGCTCGTCGGTGTCGTACATGACGACCGGCCAGCCGGCGGCAACGCACAGCGAGGCCCACCCGCGCCCAATGTCGCCAGTGCCGATGACCGTTACGCGGAGCTGCGTGGGAGTTGGGCGCATGTGGGTTGTGGCCTATGGCATATGGCTAATGGCGTCGGGCCGATGGCGAATGGACTTCGCGGATGATCGCCCCGGTGTGCAGTGCTCGGCGCTTCACCTCCGCCTCCCCCTTCCCTCCCTCAGAGCCCAACTCGCTGCAAGAGCTCTCGCATTGTGGCGACGTCAACCTCCATCGCCACGCGTGTTGGCGTCCCTTCGGCGCGCTCCCTTGTATGCCCGCGGTGCGGGCCGTCGTCAAGGTCGACCGTCAGCGGGAGCGCTTGCCAGCCGAGCACGCCCGGTGCAATCAGCTCGCCGATTGGCAGGACGTCGTTCACCACGCAGCCGTCGAGGCGCTCCTGATGACGGTGGAATTCCACGTAGAACCAGAGAGCCCGCTCGAGCCAGCGGGCGAGCCGGTCGGGAGACGCGGCCAGGGACCGGACGTCGTTGGCCGAGAACGTCATGCGGCGCGTCACGTCGAGCCCGACCATCTCGGTCGGCAGGTCGGCGCGGATAACGGCGTCGGCCGCCTCCGGGTCGCACCAAGCGTTGAAATCGGCCCAACGGTTCGTGTTGCCGCGCTCCCGCATGTTTCCGAACATGCCGAGGTGCCGAGCGACCCGCCGCCGTACCAGGGCGGCGTCGCGAGCCAGGGCATGCGCGAGGTTCGTGAGCGGGCCGAGGGTCACGAGGGTCACGGGCGCGTCCAGCTCGGAGAGCACCGCCAGCAGAACGTCGGGGTTGGCAATCCGGTGGCCGGCCTGCTCGGCGGGGACCCGCGCGTATCCGACGCCCGACTCGCCGTGGGTTTCCGGTGCCGTCACGAGCGGCCGGACCAGAGGCCGGTCCGCACCGGGGTGGACGGGTACCTCCTCCCCGCCGGCAAGCTGCAGGACCTCGCGGGTGTTGCGTGTCGTGGCCCCGAGGGTCGCGTTGCCGTACGTCGTCGTTGCGGCGACGACGCGAAGCTCCGCGGACCGCACCGCCAGTGCCAGCGCGACGACGTCGTCGATGCCGGCATCGGTGTCGATGACGACTGGGATGCGGTTCATCGGTCGATTGTCACGTGGTGGAATGCGATTCTGCCATACCCCATTACCCTCTTGCCCACCTTTCCTCCGGCCAGTAGGCTCAACCCGTGTCCGCATCATCCGTCGAGATGAAGGAACTGCGCGCCCGGTATGGAGCGCTGGTCAAACAGTTCGGCGACGCGTGGGCCGGCGGGCAGGCCGATGCCGTCGCCGAGGTCTTCGGTGAAGACGGCGTGCTGCTCCCCGATCCGTTCGGCGCGCCGGTCCGCGGTCGCACCGCGATCGCCGAGTATTGGCGGGGCATCCCGCGTGAGCAAGCGGAGATCTCGTTCCGCTTTGGGGAGATCTACGTGGCGGGACCGTGGTTCGCGACCGAGTTCCGGTGCACGTTCCGCCGCCGCCGTACGGGCGAGCCGGTCGACGTGCGCGGAAGTCTGTTTTGCGAGACGTCCCAGGAAGGGAAGATCGCGGAGATGCGGATGTACTGGATCCGTACCGCGGGCCGCAGCGCCCGATGACCCTGGGCGACGTGCATCTCGGCACCCAGGGTTGGGGGTACCGCGGGTGGGTCGGTCCCTTCTATCCGCTCGGGACTCGCCTTCCCGACATGCTGGGGCTCTACGCGCGCGCATTCCGGACCGTCGAGGTGGACTCGACGTTCTACGGCGTACCGGCGAGTGCGGTGGTGCGGGAGTGGGCGGCCCGGGTTCCGCCGGAGTTCCGCTTCGCCCTCAAGGTTCCGCAGGAGATCACCCATGCCCGCCAGCTCGTCGGCGCCGACGAGGTGCTGGCGCGGTTCCTCGAGCGGGCGCGGCTGCTGGGCGATCGGCTCGGCCCGCTCTTGATCCAGTTGAGCCCGGCGTTCCGGGCGGATGAAGACAACCGTCGCGTCTTGGCCGACTTTCTCGCGAAGCTCCCGGCGGGGTTCCGGTGGGCCCTCGAGTTTCGCGATCCGCGGTGGATCGTTCCCAGGACCGCGGAGCTGCTGCACACCCGGAAAGTGGCGCTGACGTTGGCGGACGGGCGCTGGATCCGCCGTCGCACGATGATGGACGTAGCGAGTCAGCCCACGTCGGATTTCGCCTACGTCCGATGGATGGGGTCGGACCGCCGCATCCAGGACTACTCGCGGATCCAGACCGATCGGGAGCGAGAGCTGACCATGTGGGCGATAGCTATCGATCACCTGCGCGCCAGGGTTCGGGATGTCTTCGGCTTCTTCAACAACCACTTCCAGGGCCACAGCCCCGGCAGCGTGCGGCGGCTCCAGGAGCTGGTAGGCCAGGAGTCCGTGGAGCCGGCGCAGCTCCGCGACCAGCCGGAACTCTTCTAGCCGGATTCGTTCCTCAAGCCCGCCGTCCCCCCGTCCGATACTTCCAATCGCGCCCGATTAGCGGGCGTGGAATGCCTGAACGCAGGTCGACGGGGGTCGGAGTCATGGCGGAGCAAAACTCAATTTTGCTGGTCGACGACGAGGCATCCGTGCTGCGGGTGCTGGCCAGCTTCTTCGAGCCCAGGGGTTTCCGGGTGCACCGTGCCGGCTCGGGCGTCGAGGGAATCGGTCTGTGGGAGCGCCACCAGCCCGACGTCACCATCCTCGACCTTCACATGCCCGGCATGGACGGCATGGACGTCCTGAACGTCCTCGCCAAGCGTGGCGCGATGGTGATCATCCTGACAGGGTACGGTGAGGTCGAACTCGCCGTCCAGTCGATGAAGCTCGGTGCGGAGAACTTCCTCACGAAGCCCGTGGACCTGGAACACCTGGCGGCCGCCGTGCAGAAGGCGGCGGAAAAGGCGGCCCTCCGCCGGGAGAACGTTGCGCTGAGGGCGCGGCTCACGCCGGGGTTTCGGCGGCGGATGACGCGAGCGGCGCTGTTGGTTGGTCTGATCGGGGCATCGGCGGGGATCGGGAAGATGATCGGCGGGGGCGCGGCGGCCGACGAGCGGCCGCGGAATCCTATCCCGGTGCCGTTGGATTCCACGGTGCTGGGAATCGAGGCGTCCTCGGGATTCCGTTAGCGCGCGAGATGGTGGGGTGGGGCGGGGTGGGGACGTAGGGGTGCAGCTTGCTGCGCCCCTACGTGTTGTTGGGGGTGCTTTGGTCGCACCGGCATACCGCCGCTTTGGCACCGGCCCTATCTTCCCCGCATGCCGACCGTACGCGTCGCCATCGCGCAGATCCGCCCTCGCAAGGCCGACTATACGGAGAACCTCCGTCGGATCGGGGCGGTGTTCGCGCAGTTCGCGCGCGCCGAGCGCCCACCCGAACTGATCGTGTTTCCGGAGACCGTCCTCTCCGGCTACTTCCTCGAAGGCGGTGTGCGTGAAGTGGCTGTGACGGCCGGGACGCTGTTCCGCGACCTCGCGGCCCAGCATTCGGTGTCGGGCTGTGCGCCGACGGACATCGTGGTGGGTTTCTACGAGGAGTTTCGCAACCGCTACTTCAATTCCGCCCTGTACGCGGCGCTCGGCGGGGCGGAGCCTGGGATCCGGCACGTTCACCGCAAGGTATTCCTCCCCACGTACGGAGTGTTCGACGAAGAGCGCTTCGTCGATCGGGGGCATTCGACGCGCGCCTTCGAAACGGGGTGGGGCCGGGCGGCCATCGTCATCTGTGAGGACTCGTGGCATTCCCTGGTGCCGACCCTCGCCGCCCTCGACGGCGCCCAGGTGATCATCGTTCCGAGCGCATCTCCCGCGCGGGGCGTGGCGCCCGCGGCGACGAACGGCGGGACCAGCGTCCCTACCAGCGTACTCCGCTGGGAGCGGGTGATGCAGCGGGTCGCTGAGGAGCACGGGGTCTACGTCGTTCTGGCGCAACTGGTTGGTTTCGAGGGCGGCAAAGGGCTTTCCGGCCAGTCGACCGTGGTCGACCCCCACGGCGACGTCATGGTACGCGGTCCGCTGTTCGACGAAGCCATCGTGACGGCGGACCTCGACCTCGACGAGGTGACACGGGCGCGTGCCTCGGCCCCGCTGCTGGCCGATCTCGAGACCGAGTTGCTGAACCTGCTCGAGGCGGTGGGTGGGCCTGCGGCGCGCACGCTCGCGTTCGACCCGGAGGACGAGTGCCCGCGGTCGCCCGCCCCCGCGCGGCCGGCCACCCACCCCCTCGTGGCGCCCGGACCGGGGGCGGACCCGTTGACGATCGATGCCACGCTCACCGAGACATGGCTCACGCGGTTCATCAGGGACGAGCTCGTGGAGCGTCGCGGCTTCCAGAATGGGATCATCGGCTTGTCGGGCGGGATCGACAGCTCCCTCACGGCGGCGCTCGCGGTCCGAGCGCTGGGTCCCACCCACGTGATCGGCGTGCGCATGCCGTACCGGACGTCCGACCCCGAGAGTCTGGAGCACGCGGCGCTGGTGGCCGGCCAGCTCGGCATCGAGTTGTTGACCGTCGACATCAGCGCCGCGGTGGACGCTTATCTCGAGGCCGCCGACCCGGACGCCGACGACACGCGCCGCGGGAACGTGATGGCGCGGATGCGCATGATCACGCTGTTCGACCTCTCGGCGAAGCACCGCGCCCTCCCGCTCGGAACGGGCAACAAGACGGAGCGGCTGCTCGGGTACTTCACGTGGCACGGCGACGACGCACCGCCGGTGAATCCGCTCGGCGATCTGTTCAAGACGCAGGTCCGCAGCCTCGCCCGCCACCTCGGCCTTCCCGAGTCGGTGATCGCCAAGCCCGCCACGGCGGACCTCGTCCGCGGGCAAACGGACGAGGAGGACTTGGGAATCTCGTACGAGAAGGCCGACACTATCCTCTACTGGTTGCTCGAAGGAATGCGGTCCGACGAGATCGCCTCACGAGGCTTTACGCGCGAGGAGATCGAGGCCGTGAGCGGCCGCCTCCACTCGACCCATTGGAAGCGCCGCTTGCCGACCGTGGCGATGGTGAGTGGCACGGCGATCGGCGAGTTCTACTTGCGGCCGGTGGACTATTGAGCGTCCGCGGTCGGCTAGCGCGCCGGAGGTCTTTCGCCTCCCCATGACCGGCCTCACTCCGCGCACACCGAAAGAGTCCCACGCCGTCATGACCGAGCTGATGATGCCGCACATGGCCAACGTGCTCGGCAACGTGTTCGGCGGCGTGATTCTCTCTCTCGTGGACCGGGTCGGCGCCGTGGCGGCCATCCGTCACGCGCGCGGCCCATGCGTCACGGTGTCGGTGGACCGTGTGGACTTCCGCGAGCCGATTCACGTGGGGGAGCTGGTGGTGGCGCAGGCGAGCGTGAACTACGTCGGCCGGACGTCGATCTACGTCGGGGTTCGCGTCGAGGCGGAAGACCTCGTGACGTCAGCGCGCCGCCACACGAACAGCTGTTACCTCACCTTCGTCGCGATCGACGATCACGAGCGCCCGATCCCCGTGGCGCCGCTCGTGCCCGAAACGGAGGAGGAGCGGCGACGCTACGCGGTGGCCGAACGGCGGCGTCGGCTCCAGCTCGCGGAGAGCCAGGCGGATGGGGCGCCGTGAGATACGAGCGGGTGGTCTGCGTTCTGAGCGGAGGGGGAGCCAAGGCGGCCGCCCAGGTGGGCGCTCATCGGGCGCTCGAGGAGCGAGGGGTGACGCCGGTTCAATACGTCGGGACGTCGATGGGGGCGGTGATCGCCGCCTGTTTCGCGAGCGGGCTGCCGTACGATGAGGTGCTCCGCCGCATCACCTCCGTGTCGCGGCGTGACGTTGCGGGGTTGGCGCCCGGGGCCCTGCTCGGGTTCTTCGGCGAGAGCCTGCTGCGAGACGCTCCCCTGCGCGAGACCATCGAATCGCTGGTTCCAGCCCGCCGCTTCGAGGATCTTGCCTGTCCACTCACCGTCACCGCGGTGGATGCGGGCAACGGCGA
>Ga0299906_10000194_pt1 | contig 61964 bp, 51 predicted proteins | sample RVTome_14_FD_200259 | JGI IMG/M metagenome (GOLD analysis project Ga0299906, IMG submission 200259) | Soil microbial communities from uranium-contaminated site in the Upper Colorado River Basin, Wyoming, United States - RVT145D125 (version 2) ...
TTGTGGTACATTGACTTTGAGTTCCATCATGGCGTTTTCCTCCTGGGTTAGGGTTGCACACTTTATCTTGGTTGGAAAACGCCATTTTTTCAACCCTCAATTTTACACATAATACTTTACACTATCAAAATGTTTCACCAGGCACTTTGCTTCACCATCTAAAGCGCAACCGAAATAATAATTGAGAGGTTTCCCCGCCTCACCCATAAGAGACAGTAAAAGATAGAATCAGAAAACAAAATCATGATAATATTAAGAGGCTTTTTCAAGTGGGCCTCACAGAATTTTCAAGTCAAGGGCCCTATTTCTTCGAAACACCGGGGTTAATATGGCCTCATTCAAGGTTTTTTCTGTTGGAAAAAGTAGAGAGAAAATCCCAGGAGAATTGGAGCGATGAACGAAAAAGAATTAACTCAACTGAATGACCAATTATCTCAACACATGTCGATTATTCAAAAATATACGGTTGTTTCCGAAAAACATGGACGCCTGTTATTGGCCTCCCCACCCACCGCCCGTTATCCATATATTTACCCAAGGGATGCCAGTTGCGCGGTGCAGTTTTTTCGTCGCTTGGCCACCTCCATAAACGGTTACGATGTATCGGAGCCAGCTTTCGACCTAATGAAGAGTATGGCTCATTTCATGAAAATCACTTTTTTCCCTTTAGGGTTTTGGGGGCAGCGATATAGTGTTGAAGGAGAAAATAAAAGTATTTATAAACAAGAAGACAATGTCGCTCATGGAATTGCCATTTTATGTAATTACCTGCTCGCTGCCCACAGTTTGAGGAAAGAGGTGAAAGACCTGGAAGACTTCTTATCTTGTATTCACCAGGCGTTAGATTACAGACTGAAGAATTTTTATCAAAAAGAATAAAAAAAACCCAGGTCTTTTCAATTTGGAAACATTAGGGGATGTAAGTAGACCCAATTTTCAAGAGATCACACTTTATAGCAGCCGTTTTGAAAAACAACCCACCCATCAATTTCAACCCTTGGGGAATCTACAAATACATCCACGTGAAACCCCTGTTTTCGGGGAAACCCCGGTTTTTTGTATTGTAAATGTTTTGTGCCTAGAGAAAAGTGAAGGCCACACATCCGCTCATAAGTACCAATATCCGTTACATGCTTTTCCCGGGTTAAGGCGCGATTCAGGCCAAAACCAAGCTCACGCACCCAAACCACTTCTTCTTTGGAGCGAATTTCATCTAGGACAGTGTGGAAAGCCTTTGGCGCATCAGGGCTTGAAACCAGAAGACCTCTTTCAATTTTTGCAATAAATGGGTTATTGGGAAAATTGACAGAAAAATCGGTATTCCCAAAAGCAAACAGTTTCACCGTTCCATTCACCCTTGTCACATCGCGGGGTTCGGTAAAAATTTCCCCTATGGGAAACTGCCCACCTACATTTTTCATTCCTTCATAGTGACCAATGTTGAGCTTCGGGCCTTCAAACGTTGATTCGTAAATGAGCTCAGCATTATCAGTTATGATTTTAACTTGGCTCGCACGGGCAATTCGCTCCCCCAAGCGCGGGCCCACTTCTCGGTAATAGGCGGGGTCATACGCCAAGGCCTCGATATAAGTTGCCAATTCCCCTTCACCTATGCGAGCCAGGTGGGGATGTTCAATCACCTTCAAACAACGGTCAAACAATTCGATCCTGATTCGGAATTTGCTGAACCGAAAACTGCTTGATTGAAGAAGAACAACCAGGTCCCCCGGTGTTAAGGCATCCATTGAATCGAGGATTTCTTCAGAGGAAGAACGATTAAAATCCCAGGTCTGTGCCTCTGGTAGGATCCCACGATAGGCTTCGGTTAAAAGCTGCGATAATTCTGACTCCTCATCAAAAACAATGATGGCTTTTTGTTGTGAGGTATGGTTCAGGGCAAGGGTAACCGTATCACGGATATTGATCTGAGCGATTTCAAGTAAGGAATGAATATTCATGGTCTAATGAAGAAAAAACTTTATCATCGTTTTAAATTTTTCCAATTAATTCATTTGCCATATCGTTCAAAAAGTATATGGGAAGCCTTTCCTTTTCTCAAGAATATTAAAATTAAAGAAGCGATCTACCAGAGGATTAATACAAGATCGGAGAAAACATCCAAAATGGTGTAAGGGGTAAACCGTTAAAGGAAGAAGGTGGTAAGGCAATGCAAAGGCAAAAGGTGAAGTATTTAAAACTGTAGAATCTATTTTTCGGGGTTGGTGTCGATATGGTCCACACACTGTTTGGTCCCATCTGATTTGACCACTCAGGTATAGTCACCCCCCGCGGCCAAGGCAGTAATTTGTGTAATGCCAGTCCACAAAGGATTGGCGGAGATTTCTTTAATGATAGGCCCTAACTGCCCAAAATGGTTGCCTCCCCAACAATTCACGCCTCCATCAGACTGAACATGGCAAGCGTGACTTCCCCCAACCGCAATCACCCCCGGTAGTAAAGCTTTCTGATCTGCAGCACTGGATTGATTAAAGAGTACAAGCCAGATTAAAAGCACATTTTGAAAAGGGAACATTACTGCTTTCATTTTTTATTGATCATAACCTATCGCCACCCCTGACCGATCAGGTCCCGGCTAAACAATAAAAGGAAGGGTACATACAACTCAAAATACCTTTAGCTCAAATCCACTTCGACGTGGTGCTCCCGGCGATCGTCCACCAGGGGGATCATACCTTGCGTTTGCCCTGTCCCATCTACGCCGGCTCCCTTTAAAACGGAACCGTCCACCGTCACGCGGATCACATGCTCTGACTTTTCACCAACGCGCTTTACTGTGATATGGTAGAACGTCTCTCGAAAGCGATAGTGGATTTTGTACGACGCCCAATGAGCCGGTATACACGGTGCAATACGCAAATGGTCCACTTCCAGTTGCAGGCCCAGTAGAGTTTCCAGCGTTAGACGGTACATCCAGCCCGCCGCCCCAGTGTACCAAGTCCAACCGCCCCGGCCTGTGTGTGGGGGCGCACCGTAAATATCCGCGCACATAATGTACGGCTCGACCTTGTAACGTTCGATCTCCTCCGGTTGACTACCGTGATTGACGGGATTGAGAATGGCGAACAATTCCCACGCGCGTTCCCTGTCACCCATCATGGCAAACGCCATCGTGGCCCAAATCGCGGCATGGGTATATTGACCACCGTTCTCGCGGACACCGGGCACGTAGCCCTTGATATAACCAGGCTCAAGGTTTGATTGATCAAAGGGCGGGGCAAGGAGTTGGATTAACTTCGCATCGCGTCGCACCAGGCGTTTGTCCAGCGAGGCCATCCCCTGGTGGGCTCGAATGGGATCCGCACCGCCTGAAATGACCGCCCAACTCTGGCTGATCGAATCGATTTGGCATTCCTCATTGTCGGACGAGCCCAATGGTGTGCCATCATCGAAATAGGCCCGCCGATACCAACCGCCGTCCCAGGCATTGGCTTCAATGTTGCTGCGCAGCAGTAAAGCCTGCGCGGTACACACTTCGGCAAAAGCCTCGTCGCCTCGGCTACGGGCCAGGCCTGAAAACAGCCGAAGGTTATCATACAGGAACCACGCCAGCCAAACGCTCTCGCCCTTACCATTACGACCGACGAGATTCATACCATCGTTCCAGTCACCGCAGCCCATCAGCGGTAATTGATGTTCACCAAAGCGTAAACCGTTTTTGATTGAACGCACGCAATGTTCATAAAGGGTTGCCACTTCAGCCGAACGTTGCGGCTGGTCGTAGTAAGCCTCCTCTTCCGAATTCAATTCGCGCCCCTCTAGGAAATGGACCGGTTCGTCAAATACTCCTGTATCACCCGTTGCCAGCACATAACGACAGGTTGCATACGGGAGCCACAGATAGTCATCGGAGAAATGTGTGCGCACGCCTTGCCCGTTGGGCGGATGCCACCAGTGTTGCACATCACCCTGGAGGAACTGCCGCTCGGCGCAACGGATCAACTGCTCGCGAGCGAGCCACGGTGCGGCATGGATCAGCGCCATGGTGTCCTGTAATTGATCACGGAAACCGTAGGCACCGCCGGACTGATAGTAACCACTACGGCCCCAAAGCCTGCAGGACAGGGTCTGATAGACCAGCCAACCGTTAGCCATTACGTCCAACGCAGGATCCGGGGTCTCCACGTGGACCGCACCCAGGGTTCGGTTCCAGTGTTCCCATACCGCTTCCAATCCCTTTCGTGCCGCAGCCGTTCCACCGAATCGCTGGATGAAATGCTGTGCTTCATCGGCGTTGCGGGCCGCGCCGAATATGAACACGATCTCGCGTTCCTGCCCATCGGACAGTTCGATCTGGGTCTGTATCGCAGCGCATGGATCAAGGCCCGCACCTGCCTTCCCCGACAAACGCTTGCGGCCCATCGCCGCTGGACTCGCCAACGAGCCATTGCGGCCGATAAACTCTGTACGGTTTCCGGTCACCGTACGCTCCAATTCGCTGACCTGCACAAAAACCACCCGATTGGCACATTCGCGACCGTAACCATTTCGGGCAAAGAGGGCCCCGCTGTGTGGGTCCGTTTCGGTAACAACGTGCATCATATTGGAATGCCGCCACTCACCGAGCACCAACTCCCAATACCCGGTCAGTGACAGTCGGCGAAGTCGGCCCGAATGGTTGCGCAGCTTTACCACCACGAACTTCACCGGTGCGTCCATTGCAACGTAGGTGAACAGTTCTGAAGAGATACCGGCTTCGTAATGCTCGAATACGCTGTACCCAAACCCGTGCCGGCACACATACCCGGACCGACCTCGGGCCGGCAACGGCGTCGGTGACCAAAAGGCACCCGTTTCCTCATCGCGGATGTAGTGCGCCTCACCGCTGCTGTCGCTTAGAGGGTCATTGTGCCAAGGAGTCAGACGGAACTCGTGAGCGTTTTCCACCCAGGTATACGCGCTCCCGCTCTCGCTGACGACCGTGCCAATGTACGGGCTGGCGATGACATTGACCCAGGGTGCTGGCGTGCTCTGGCCAGGCTCTAGGGTGACCACATATTCTCGCCCATCAGGCGTAAAGCCGCCCACGCCATTGCAAAAAATGCGTTCGCGCTCCGGTAGCGGATGCGCCGGTTCAGGTGCCGGTTCCATCAATGGTTCCAAACGGCCCGGTAAACGCTCTCCCAACACACGCCGTTCCACCTGCTCGAGCAATGTCTCGGCGGTATCGGTAAGCACAACGCGGGCAACAGACTGGAATAAGACCCGGTCCTCTTCGGAAAGGTCTTCGGCACGTCGCACAAAGACCCCACCTGGTTTGTCAATGCCTTGGGCTTCGGGACCCGCGTGGATCAATCCCATGATCTGGTCTTGCAGAACTGCTCGGTAGCCCGAGAAATCCTCGTTCATGATCACCAAATCCGAAGTCAAACCCTTCATCCGCCAATAGGCATGGGCTTGTAGCACCTGTTTTACCAGATCGATACGGCTCAGGTCTCCAATGCGTATCAGGACAATCGGAAGGTCCCCCGAGATGGCAAAACGCCAAAGCCCGGACTGACCCAGTTGGTTTCGGGCAATGACGCTGGGTGCGGCGCGGCGCAATGCATTGCCGTAAATAACGGAACCGGCCAGGCGGCCATAGACCTGTGCATCGGCTTCGGATGCGTTGAGGTGGTGCCGGACCTCCTGACTTTGGAACCATGCCATTTCAAAAGCCCGTTCAACGAAATGCCGGTCACAATACTTCTCAAGTAAAGCCAATGCCCCTTCGCGCGTGTCTGCAACACCGGAGATGATTTGAACGGTCGCTGATTCATCCGGTGACAAGGTAATGGTGCGGCGGATCGAAACGATCGGATCCAGAACCGAACCATCCGTGTTCGATAACATCGAGGGGCTACTACTATCCAGTACCACTGGGTTGGCCGCCGTTCGACCGCGTCCGATGAATTTAGCGCGGTCAGTCTCATAAGATGGTTCATCAGCAACCGCGCCAGGTGCTGCCAGCAGGTGAAACATCCACGGCACCTGCTCTCCCGGCGTGCGCCGCCGCCGCGTACAGAGGATCGCCTGCCGATCGGGCAAGATTTCGGTTTTCACAAACAGATTGCTGAAAGAGCGATGGGCAAGGTCGGAATTCAAAGGCGCCAAAACGATCTCCGCGTAACTCGTTACCTCGATTTGACGGGGAAGTGACGACAGGTTGGTAAGCGTGACACGCCGGATCTCAACGTCGTCTTCAGGCGAAACGCTAATTTCGGTGTGCGCTTCGATCGCCCGATCACGCCGCCGGTATTCAGTGCGAGCCTGAACAAAGATGGCCTCGTAGTGATCGGCCTTGCGCAGTGTCGGTTGATACCCGGTTGACCAATAACGCCCCGTTTCACGATCACGCAAGTAAATGAATGTGCCCCAGCAATCGGTGGTAGCGTCTTCGCGCCAACGGGTAACGGCCAGGTCGCGCCAGCGACTGTAACCTCCACCTGCATGGGTCGCCATAACGTGATACCGGCCGTTGGACAAAAGGTGAACTTCAGGTATCGGCGTGTTGGGATCGGTAAACAAGCGCATGATCGCGCCTCCTTCCACAGCGGGAGGTCGCGCGGCGGCACTCACTTCAGCCGCATGCGGGTGCAACGTAGCTCCCTTTTTCGGCACACGCTCTTGTAGCAACAATTCCGTTGCCCGTGCGAGAGGGTCAGACATAAATCGGCGCTGCATCGGCCGGTTGAGCAATACATGCTCAAAGGCTAAAAGGCTCATACCTTGATGATGCGCCATGAATGTTCGCACGATAGCGCAATGCTTACCCCGCGGCACACGCGATGGCGTATAATCCACCGCCTCGTAGAACCCATAAACCCCGAGGAAACCATTAGCCGACAGCGTTTGTAAATTTCGACACGCTTCCAAGGGCATCACCGTCAGCGCCAGTGCACTGGCATAGGGAGCAATGACCAGGTCGTCTCCCAACCCACGCTTGAAGCCCAGCCCGGGCACGCCGAAGGCCCGATATTGATAGACTTGGTTCATATCGGTGGCGTTATAGCAAGACTCGGAAATCCCCCAGGGGACAGCGCGTTGTCGGCCGTATTCGATCTGACGCAACACTGCAGCCTTGCAGGTTTGCTCCAACAGAGTGTTCTCGTAACTCGGCATAATCAGCCGCGGCATAAGGTACTCGAACATTGAGCCGCTCCACGAAATCAAGCTCACATCGCCCCCATGACTTGTCAGCAGACGGCCGAGTGCGAACCAATGCTTCTGGGGTACCTGTCCCTGCGCAATGAGCAGGAAACTGGCCAGGCGCGTTTCTGATGCCAACAGGTCATAGCAGGATGGATCGCGCCGGCGTTCACCCACGTCGTAACCTATGGTCAGCAAGCCGCGCGACGTATCGTAGAGAAACTCAAAATCCATCACCGCAAGTTCACGGCAACGGTCCACCAAATCGTCGATGATTCTGAGCCGCTCCACCGCACCCTTATATTGGGACACTGCCACCCCGGTTTGCGATAGTGGTTCAGTTCCAACTGCCCTTTCTTTGGCCAATTCCGTCAGTGTCGGGATATTGCTGAAATGCCGGGGGTCGGGCACCAGGAATCGAAGGTCATCCCGAATTGCGCGGGATTGCCGGTGGAATGCCTGCGCCCAGTAATACAGTTCGCTATCCATATCAATATCCGGCGGCAACCATGCAACCAGCTCGCCCCCTTTACGGTTGATTTCATCCAGCAAGATATCGGCGGCGGCCAGTGTCTGTGGTTGCCCTTTCAGGGTACATGAGTTTAGTGTGTCCTGCAGAAACTTGAACTTCTTCGAAAAATCTGGGGCTGGTAGCGAGGGAATGTTTTCGACAATCACCTGCAAGGTGTCCTGCAGCCCCTGATACGCGCGCTCGGAAAGAACCGGTTGTTCTTTCAACTCGGCCAGGCCTCCTTGCAAGGTAAGCAGGCTGCCGATCAGGTTGCCGCTGTCCACCGAAGAAATGTATTGCGGGTGAAGGGGTTTCAAAGTGCGCGTGTCGTACCAGTTGTAAAAATGGCCGCGGTAGCGTTCCAGCTTTTCCATCGTAGCCAGTGTGTTGTGAGCAAGCCGGAGGAATTCTCCTGCGGGAATAAAACCAAAATCGTAGGCAGCAAGGTTCGCTAGCAGCGACATGCCCATGTTCGTGGGCGAGGTCCGCGAGGCCATAACCGGAGCGGGATATTCCTGGAAGTTATCGGGGGGTAGCCAGTTGTCCTGTGGCCCAACAAAATCCGCGAAGAAGCGCCATGTTCGCCGGGCCGCCCCTCGCAGGAACACCCGTTGATCCCCAGTTAAACGGGGTATCGGGGATAAAAGCGGCATGCTGATCCACCAGCCGACCACAGGGGATACCAGCCAGAGCAACAAGACGGGCGCCCAGAAAAACCATTCCGCCGACCGGCTGACCCCCATTGCCAAGGCCAGCCCCAGCCCCAGGACAGGCGCGATCCACATCTCCATAAAAAAATCGGCCAGCGTACGGCACGCGTTGCGTTTTGCATAGGAGCGCAGCTGCCAGAGCAACAATCCGCTTCGGGTGAACAGCATCCTCACACCCGAGCGAAGAATCGCATCCAGGCAAACCAGAGTGTCGTAGGGCAAAAAGAACAATGTCAGCAAAGCGAGCACTATCGGTCGGCCCGCAGATTTGCTTGTCAGGATCAGGTGCACCAGCCAATCACGTTCTTCAGGCTTACGGATAAACTCGATCACGGTCCCTAGCAAGGTGGGCAAGAACACCACACCCGCGACCAACAGGGACCAGAACCACGCTGATCCCGGACCCAACAGCCAACCACCCGCCAGCAAGGCCAACAGCGATGGCGGCACGAGACTTCGTCGAAGGTTGTCGATAATTTTCCATACCGACAAAGGTGTGAGCGGGTTTGGTTGCCGCTTCGCCTTTGAGCCATTTGACCCGGGCGGTCCGGGCACGCGCGGGAGCAGCCACCCGGCAAGCTGCCAGTCTCCGCGTATCCACCGGTGTCGCCGGCTGGCCTCTATGGTATAACTGCCCGGATGGTCTTCAATGAGATCGACATCGGTCACCAGCGCCGAACGCGCATACCCGCTTTCCAGCAAATCGTGACTGAGAATAAGATTCTCCGGAAAACGCCCATCCACAGCCTGACGAAAGGCGTCAACATCATAGATGCCCTTGCCAATGAACGACCCCTCCCCGAAAATATCCTGGTAGACATCCGATACCTCGCGCGTGTAGGGATCAATGCCTGACTCCCCCGCGAACAGTTTCGCAAACCGTGACTGGCCTGCACTGGTCAGGCTGATTGAAGCTCGCGGTTGCAGGATCGCGTAACCTTCGACAATGCGTCCCTTTTCGGCATCGTACACCGGACGATTGAGAGGATGGGCAATGTTTCCTATCAGTGTGCGTGCGGTATCCCGGGGCAAATGCGTGTCGGCATCCAAGGTGATGACGTACTGAATCGAACCGAGTATGGAGACATCACCGATAATATCTGAAAATGCGGATTGCTGCCCGCCCCGCAGCAAGGCATTGAACTGCTCCAGTTTACCGCGCTTGCGCTCATATCCCATCCACACCCCTTCGTATGGATTCCAGACCCGAGGTCGGTGAAACAGATAGAAAATGCAGGGGCGGTCCTCGCGGTAGTTCTCGTTGAGCGCCTGGACAGCCGCGCGCGCCTGGGCGAGCAACGCGTTATCGTCTGGCAGAGTACGCTCAGGCGCGTCACGGAAATCCGTCAGCAAGGCAAAGAACAAATTAGGATCGCGATTACCGAGATAGCGGATCTCCAGGGCTTCGAGAAGATCATCAATCTCTTGCGGCGTGCTCAGCAAGGTGGGGACAACCACCATGGTGCGGTGAACGGATGGAATGCCCTCTGAAAAATCCAATCGAGGTAACGCACGGGGCGGCAAAAAGAGCGTGACCAACAGGTTCACCAGCGGGACGGCCAGCGCCGAAACGCCGATAATGCCCATGATTTCAAAAAACCAGTAGCGCCAATCACCCGGGCCGACCCCCCCGAAAGAAAAAAGCACAACCGATGTCGCCAATGCGGTGAGCAACAGGATGGTGCCGAGGTAAAGCACCAGGCGAAAATTCCGGACCGCTCGGCTGGCCCGCATCTTCCACGACAAACGGCAACCAACCGCGCGTTCCAATATGTTTCGTCCTTGGTCGATCAGATAATATCCCACATGCGCGGTGCGGTGGTTGGTACCCAATCGCTCTGCAGCAGTCTTTGCGAGAGCAATGGCTTCGCGTGCCACCGCCAACTCACTGCGCGAACTGGGCGCACAACCTTTGGCTACGTCTTCAATAACATGCCGGTAACGGTCGCGGGTGGGGAAATCCTGGCTGGCGTGCATCCCCGTCGGGTCTTCACGCAATGTCTGTTCTACGACACTGAGTGACTCGACGTAATTCCTCCAGTCCATTGCCCCGATGAAACGTAGACTACCGATACTGTTTGCGATGGAAATTTGGTTGGCCGCAGCCGTTCGGCCGGCCGCCGCCGACAACTGCGTTGCGGTCACCCCTTGTTCCAGTAATTTTTGCTCGACCCAGGTTTGAACGAACCCCAAAGCCGACCGCTGCCCCTGGAGTCTTGCGTAAAATTCCTCCACAAACGGGGCGGTCAGAGGCACATCGGCATTGGCAAACTCGGCTAGCAACTGGATAAGCCGTTTGGGTTCCCTTTCGGCCGTTGCCAGCATGCGGTCTGCCCATGTGATGGCCGCATCAAGCTCCTCGCGCCGACGGGCGATACGCAAACCGACGCGGCGAAGGTTTTCCAGCAGTGCCAACTGCAGCATGATCGGGAATGCCCACAATTCGCCCAGCATTAACGGTTCAGCGGTCTGGTAGGCCGCGACGAATTGGGTGGCATTGTCACTGTCGACACGACCATCCATGTGAGAGATCAATTCCAACGCCAAATCATAGATGCGGGGAAAACCGACTGACAGGCCATCAGCCAGTCGCGGCAACTGCCGGCTGTATCCCCGCGGCAGATGCCGACGCGCCAGACTGATCTGCTGCTCGATTAGATAGAAATTGTCGAGTAACCAGGCCTCCGCCGGCACGATCCGTTGTCCTGGTGTCGCTGCGGCTGTTACCACGTCGTACGCCGCCAGCAGAACCCGCGCGTTATCTGCCAGCCGTGGCAGCAACCTGTCCGGCCCCGGACGCGGATCAATTTTATGCTGACCAGCCAGCGTTACCGCGTGACGCTTCAGTTGCTCAATGCTGAAAAGCTCTGAACGCAGCAACTCAGTATCCCGGTCCTTACGCCGAGAATTCCGTGTGTGCGCTGAAAGTCCAAAATCGTTAATCACTATGACATTCTCCTCGCTCGAACTCGGGCTAGGCAGCCCCGGATCGGCTTTATGACCTGTATTTGTCGAAAACTCTTACCACGTGGTTTCAGACCCCCCTCCTGCATGGGGCCACATTGCGAGTTTATCAGATAATAGTATTAAAATGCAGTAAAGATGTCCCACAAGGCGCCCAACACCGATAGGGAGAAATCAAAGGATTCATTTATCTGAGGAGTCAGGGCTGGGCTTTACAGCAAGGGATGCTTCCTGATAACAAACAATTGATAGGAAATATTAAATGATGTAGATTGGAATCAGAATCTTTTAAATTCGTAGATAAATAATTTACCTTATCGTTCACCTGAAACTTCATATAAGCATGTGAGTTCCAACCGACCTAACTCTTCCATAACCTTTAACCCGTCCTTTTCTGGAATGCAACTCTACAGGGCCGCAGGATAATGGAGTTTTTTTATAGGGATCAAATATGAGCACAAATCCTCAGATAAATGTAGGGCTTTCTCGCCTGCCCAAAGGATTCGTTGATCGCCTGACCAAGCCGTTTGCACAGTTCTTACGCATTGAGGCCGCTGCCGGTTCCATTCTTCTGCTGTTCACTGTTATTGCCTTGGCTCTATCTAACTCTCCATGGGCTCATCCTTTCTTGGAATTTTGGGAAACCTCCATGGGTATTCAGATCGGATCGCTGGAGTTCGCCCGTTCGTTTCGAGATTGGATCAACGACGCTTTGATGACATTGTTTTTTTTTCTTGTCGCCTTGGAACTAAAACGAGAACTGGTTCTGGGCGAATTGAAAAACCCACGGATGGCCGCTCTATCCATTACGGCGGCCCTGGGTGGAATGGTCGTGCCTGCAGCACTTTACCTCATGTTACAGTTAGGTCATCCCGGCGAAAATGGTTGGGGCACAGTGATGGCAACCGACACTGCGTTTGTCATTGGCTGCCTAGCGCTTTTGGGATCGCGCATTCCCCAAAGCCTGCGCGTGTTTATGCTCTCCTTGGCCATTGTAGATGACATTGGGGCTATTCTTGTGGTTGCAATTGGCTATAGCAATCACATTGATTGGGGGCCGCTCGCCCTTGGCGTAATTGGTGTCGCAATCGTACGCGGAATTGCGCTGATGGGCGTCCGAAGCGTTCCCATTTACTTCCTGGTGGGCAGTTTGATCTGGTTGGCTGTGGATTCGTCCGGGATCCACGCCACGATTACGGGGGTGATGCTCGGGTTGCTGACACCAACCCGTAGATGGGTCAGCGATGAGCGTTTGTATGCCATCTTGGACCGAGTTGTTGCCTATCCGGCTGGTGATCTAGGAAGCGGAGATACTAAGGATCGCAAAACATTGCAATTGGCAGAGATTGCCGCGCGTGAATCATTGTCTCCAGTTGAACGGTTGGAGATTATGCTGCACCCTTGGGTCGGTTTTGCCATCATGCCCCTCTTTGCTTTCGCCAACGCCGGTATGTCGATATCTTTGGCCGAACTTGGAAATCCCGTCACGGTGGCTGTGTTCGTGGGATTCGTTCTGGGCAAACCCATTGGTGTTTTAACCTTCAGTTGGTTAGCCATTCGCTCGGGCATTGCGATACTCCCCCCGGATCTAAGCTGGAGGTTGCTGGCCGGTGGGGGCCTGCTCGCCGGCATCGGCTTCACGATGGCATTATTTATTGGAAACTTGGCTTTTATTAGCCCAGACCTGATCAACGCTGCCAAATTGGGCATCTTGTCCGCATCGATGGTTTCCGCTGTGGCGGGCGTTTTACTGTTGGCCAAAAGGTCTCAGACCTCTCTCAGCCAGGATGCGCGCTAACCAATCCCTCCAAGGACGGGTTAACCCTTCCGCCCTGTATCGAGCGATTTTTACTGGTCAGCCTTTTAGTTTGGTCGTTATGTTTTCCACTCTTCTTTCCGTTTTTTAATCCCCAGGCTTTGGGTTCCCGAAGATTTGTTGAAAAAGCTAGCTCGGAAAGAGAATGGTGAATCTCACGCAGGCAAATTGAACTTCTAACTCATTAATAAAAATAAAATTAAAAAATTATTTGCTGAACTTCTTAGATGAATTTCGAACTTTTTGCATGACCTCCAAGGTTCAAATTGTTGCTAACCTCATTGACATGGATGGGCCTTTGGATTCTCCAATACCTCAATGAAGGAATACTATAACCGATTGGAAATTTAAAAACCAATTTCTTCGGAAGCGGATGGTTTTTTGAGAAAATTTTATCATAGAGGAAAACAACAAAAACACAAAAATTTGGCCAAACGGAAGGTAAATTTGGCTTGGTTTTACTCCTTTTGCCATAAACCTCCATTGAGGAGGACCTTTGAACTGATCATCCTCTCCCTTCTTGACAGTGTCATACAAAATAATATATAGTGTAAGACATCGAATGGAGGTGTTATGCCTAAGTCCCAAGTCACAGTAAGATTAGATAAAAAACAATTGGCAAGAGCCCAAAAAGCCCTGGGTGCGGAGACGATAACGGAGACCATCGAACGAGCCTTGGCTTTGGCTACAGAAAAAGCCACACATGACGCGATTCTCCGCAAATATAGTGGTGTAGGAAAGAAGGATTCTTTTGCCGCCGGGTAATCTCGCCATCCTGGATACATCCGTTTATATCGAGAATTTTCGAACCGGGCGTTTCACCCTGGACCTCCTGCGGTCCCGTTGGATCGTTCGTTGCTCTTCTGTGGTATTGCATGAACTCAGGCGTGGAGCAAGATCAACCTTAGAACTCCAATTTGTGTCTGAGCTTTCTAAGAAGATCCGAATCATTACCCCAAATGAGGGCCATTGGTTTAAATCTGCCGAAATACTTTCTCGCATGGGAAGAAAAAGCGGCTATGGCCCTTCCAAGTTAAGGGAATTGGTTTTTGATGTACTCATTGCTCTTTCCGCCAGGGACATCGGAGCCACACTCATTACCTGTAATCGGAAGGATTTTTCCGAAATCCGAAAACACAAGTTCTATAAAGTTTTGTATTGGTAACAAACCAACCTCCCCTGTGTCATTTAGAAGGCACTGAGAAATCCGACTGCACCTGTTGTTTCGAAGGAGAGAAACGACTGAGAAATCTTATTTCTTTTTTATTTCTCCCCGCATCAAAAACCGAAGACTCCCTAAAACCCTTATTTTAACGGGGAAAAGTGCTGTTTAAGGCCAATTTGGGGGCCGATTTTTCAACTTTAATAAATAATTCAATCCATTACCTTGGTCCGACCCCGGCCTCACCATTTTATTAGTCAACGGGGATGGGACATTTCAACTCCCAACCTTTTTTCAAGTAGGGACCCGTCCGGCTTCAGGCGCAGCGGGAGATTGGAATCACGATGGAGTCCTGGATTTAATAACCACAAATAGGGGTTCAAATAATGTTTCCCTTCTTTTTGGAAAGGGGATGGAACGTTTCAGGATCAGCAACTCATCCCATCGGGAATGGAGCCCAATGCCATCTTGGTAGGTGATTTAAACAAAGACGGTTCTCTGGACTTTGCCATTTCCAATCGATATACATTTTCAGACGATATTTCCCTTTTCTTCGGTAACGGAGAGGAACGTTTGGTCCCATGTAACGGTTTGATGGGACAAAAGGTCGTCTCGTCTCCATCGGGAGTAACCTACCTCAATCCTCCTTGACTATGGGGGATTTTAACGGCGATGGGCTCCAGGATTTCGCGATAGCAAATCGGGGAATCAATCAAGTCTCCGTACTACTCTCCCAATAATCCTCCAACATTCAATCGTCATTTTGAAGAAATTGAGAAGTCTAACTTGGTCCAACACCGGGGACAGGGCGATAGAATTTTTGGCAAAAAAGCAGGAGCCCCCTCGAAGAGCAAAGGCATCACTCCAGAATCCTTGGGCACTGTATTATCTGTCACTGTCGTATTTTGTTATACAGGCGATACGCGTTCTCATACCCCATCTTACGCTGCAACTCATCCGGCAACTGCTTTAGCATCCCTACGGTGGCCTGTATGCCACCGGCGCTGGGGTGGTGATCTCCTTGCGGAATGATTTCATCGCTGCAGATCACGAAGCGATCCGGAAATTCGTGGAATAACGCGAGCCAGACGGGTTTTAGACGACGCTCGCTATCCAGATGAAATGTCACCTGCACCACGTTTCTGGCCTGCATACCGCTGGCCACTCGAACACTCATAAACCGGTTTTCAATTTGATGGTGGATCAGATCGAAGCCGGGAAAGCCGACGGCGTGCTGGCATGGCACCCAGACAGGCTTGCCCGTAACTCGGTGGACGGTGGGCCCATTATTTACCTGGTTGATATCGGAAAGATCACCGAATTGCGTTTTTCCACCTATCGCTTCGACACCACCGAACAGGGGAAGTTCATGCTGTCGATCGCCTTCGGCCAGTCAAAATACTATGTGGACAACCTTTCGGAGAATGTGAAGCGGGGCATCTGTGAAAAGCTCCAGCGGGGCGGCTGAAGGACAAGGCTAGATATTAGAACAAAAGAACATTAGGATAATAAAAGAATGAACACAGATTCATAATCACTCCCTACGGTTCACCGGCCCGTTCATCCCATCAGCCTAAAACCTCTCAAAAAACGCCTCCCATTTTGCATCGGGGTTGCTTTTTACATGGGTCATGGGGTTACTGTTTGAAAAACTGGATGTGTATCAGAGGGCGCTGGACTTCTCAGAGAACATCGAAACCCTCTGTGAGAATATTCCAAGGGGTAAATTCCACCTGATCGATCAAGTTCGCAGAGCTTCTCTTTCAATTTCTTTGAACATTGCTGAAGGTACCGGACGTTGGCATCGAAAAGATAAAAAGCAATTCTACCTCATTGCTCGCGGCTCTGCATATGAATGTATACCGATATTGGATCTGTTGAGAAGAAAAAAGTTGATTGACGAGCAGATTTTTACAGACTTGAAAAATGAAGTGGAAACGATGGCGAAAATGCTGACGAAATTGGTGCAGAGTATGGATAAATAGGCCTTTCCTAATTACGATTCACTATTTCCCATTGACCAAATAAAAAAGGTCCGGCATGAAGGGCGTAAATGGTAAATCGTAAATGGGGAGAAATAAAAAAGGCCCTAAATGCCGGGCCTTTTTTATTTCTGGCTGAACTTCTTGGACGATTTTCGAACTTTTTGCATGACATCCACACGTAACAGCTCGAATATCTTTGCGGGTGCTTCAACAATTTGATTTAAAAACTCTCGGATTTGTGGTACATTGACTTTGAGTTCCATCATGGCGTTTTCCTCCTGGGTTAGGGTTGCACACTTTATCTTGGTTGGAAAACGCCATTTTTTCAACCCTCAATTTCACACATAATACTTTACACTATCCTAAATACTCCAATATAGGTATAGGTATCGGGGACATTAGAAGCCGACAAAATCGGGCCTTGGAGGATTTATCAATGACACCCATTTTTAATATATTGTGAGTTTCAGCAATTGCTGAAACATAAAATACATTGAAACTAGGTTAGAAGCCAAAGCCATTGAAAACATACCGTATATTTCGGATGAGGGCTTTAATATCACTTATTTTAACCTTTTTTCTAAAAATGGCTTAAAGGCCAGACAAAACCAATTTACCTTTTTCCTTCGTCTACCCCTAGGTTTTTGCTAAAACTATAAATATTTCGTTTCGACAATGTGTCCATATCTCCCATAACAGGGATATCCATTTTTATTTTTGTGCTTATTGAGCTTTGTATCCATCTTCGAACGGGTAAACCGTTTTCCACACATGGAACATTCCATAATGTACTTGAGTGTTGGCATTGAAAATGACTTCCGACGACTTGAAGAGGGTCGACTTATTCTGGATCTTATACCTTCTCTCGTTTGTAAAGGTGCATGAATTGGACCTGTGGGAGTAAGCTCAACTGAATACACCGGTGTAAATACCTTTTGTGTTACTTCGGCACTCTCGATTCGATCCACTCTATATGCCTTGGGTTTTCTGGTGTCCACACGAATGGCATGTAGAAGGAGATTTTCATCTCTGGTCCGTCGCAAGGAGTAAGGCTCGATAACCCTCTTCGTTCCACCATAACCTAAATTCACACAGAGCCGGTTTGCCGCTGCAAAACGGATAATCTCAAGTGGAACCGGCATTCCCCAAGGTTGGGCCATTCGCGGGGCAATCCACTGCGTATCTTCCTCCGGTTCAGTGGCAACGGGTTGTAGTTTGACTGGCTCCACCAAACCCTCTAACCAATTAAAAATAACCGGAAGCTCATTCCAAAACTGCTCAAACTGGGGCAGTGACGGTAATTGGTGGGCCAGCATATTGGACCATTCCTGTTCCAACTCTGTCCTTTGGGGTTCCTGTTTTAATACTTCGAAGGTTGGAATCGGAATACCTTTAAAATGGCATTTCTCCTGAAGGACATTCAAAATGGCCCTCCGATCGGAGTACTCTCCCATGTGACGATACAGATGGACCACGTCATAAAGATCTCGTGGAAGCTCCCGCTCACCTAAGGCCCTCAATTTTTCTGCAAACACCTCTTCATACGGATAACATAGGATTTCGATGCCTTTTTCAGGTAGATCAGAATACCCGTGATGAACATTTCGCTTGACCGGGGTTAGGACAACGCGTTCATCATCGGTTAGATCCAACTTGATGCGGGGAAGGTCGCCTCTCGGGGCAATAGGGCCACGGTATCCAAGGCGGCCTTGGACGGAAGGTTTGCCCCTTGGATTTTGGTAGATTTCAAATTTGATACTTTCTTCCGGTATTTCAAGACCGCTTTGTTGATAAACCCATTCAGCAATTTCCCGAAAGGTCACGGATAAGAAGCTTCCCTCAAGGTGAGAAAGCTCAAGGAGACTAAAATCCAGATCCTCAGAGAAGCGATAGGTTTCAAAATAGCATTTCTTTAGACAGGTTCCACCCTTAAAAATCCAGGTTTCTGAAGTCGCAGGGTGTTGTCCTATACCTGCCAAGAGCCATCCAAGAGAATAATCCTTCTCCACCACCTGTGGGCTTAAGGAGAATTCTCGTGCAAGCTCCAGGATCTCCTGTCGATCAATCACGTTTATTCTCCACCCAATTCGAAGGCACCCAAAGCCGCCATCGTGTTATCAGTCGATCATTTGGAAGTTTTGGGTCAAGCTTAGCATTGCCACGGGTTAAACGATTACGAAAAGCTTCCAAGACCACTGAATCTTGAAAACCTGATCGCTCTAATAAAAAGCCCAGCCGTTTGAAAACCGCCCCATTTTTAAGACGGTCCGCATAATCCAGTAACCGCTTTATATCTTTCTCTTTCGAAGCGAGATAGGATTTTAAGATATTTTCCATCATGCGGGCTCCCCCCACAATAGACGGATCATCTAGAAGATCCACAATGGTCTTGGTCGGATCAGATACCTGAACCCGGACTTGACCTCTCCAGACTGTTTTCATTCCAAAAAATCTTGAGGTCCCAATTTTTTTAACCCAAAACTCAGTTCCCTGAATTTTCGGTCGTCTATTGTCAAATTTACGGGTAGTGAAAACAAGGATTGTGCGGAAGATCTGCTCGGTGAGTCCCCAATATTCAGCGGCGCTCCAGCCTCCAATATAACAAGGTTTAAAGATCCTCTCTGCAACAACCCAGAGGTCTTCGATGGGGGTATCCACGGTACGCGCTTCAAGCGGAACAGGCGCATATAATCCTCTTCGAAGGCGTGTCAACCATCCTTGCTCGGCCCACCGAGCCATCAGCTTGGCTGTTTCAACTCGATCAAGCCCTAGAATGGCCGAAGCTTCCTCAACTGTGACCGTACCTTTGGCTTTCCTAAGGACATCCGAAAGTTTAAGACGGCCCTTTTTTTCAATTCCAGATAAGGTTTTCATGGTATACTAAAAGCAGTACAATTCACATACAGTGTGAATTACACTTCTTACAATATACTATTCTTGTCTCAATAAATCAAGGAAAGATGTAATGGTCGATTTTCCATTAGTTTCTGGGGCTATGCAAAACCTATTTCAACGCTCACAGGAACTCTTTTTCAAAAATCCTTCCACTGGTTTGCTTCAAGAATGGAGGATCGGCCCTGGACAATTGGATCAAATCGGTCGGCTTGCTGATAACCCCATAGGAGGAACTGATCCAGTTCACTCCCGGGTTTTATTTCTCCCTGTTCTACGATGGCGCATTTTTCAATATGGCAAAGGTATGCACGGATGTCTTGGCTTTTTCTCCAAGCGGAGACCTTGTTAGTGTAGTGAGTCCAACGCTTCTTTACATTTGGTTGTCACTGCGATGAGTGTTAGCGACAAAGCAATCCACTACGGTCACCCCCTCCCTACCCCTCCCCCCTCGAGGGGGAGGGAAGGGTGGGGGGGGGAGATTGCTTCACTTCGTTCGCAATGACGATCTTTAACTTGATCTGCTGTCTTTGTCATAATGTAAAGAGACTTATGACTCAGTACATTAGATAGTGATTGAAAACGGCGCTCCTCTTCTTCCCTAATTCTTTCCTCTTCCATTCGCTTCCTTTCCTCTTCCAACCGCTTTTTGCGCTCTCTCTCCATCTCTAGCCTTCGGGCTCTATGAACAATCGCTGCCCTGATAAGTCCCGCTATAAAATCATTTAGACAATCTTCAAGCCTTCGCTTTTTTCCCTCAGACCATTTCCTTCGAGTACCCTCGGGAAGGTAGGTTTTAATTATCAGCGAGAGATTTCCAGTCGGATGGAATTCAAATTCTTTGGATCGATAATGCCAGGATTTCATTTCTTTTTCAGTAAGGTCTCGTTCGGTTCGTTTAATGGATTCGACCAATCCAAACTCCAATGTTTCCCCCAAAACCTCTACGGATGTTTCACAATGGGAATAGGGATCTTTTGGATCCTTGCTGGTCACTGAAACCTTGAAGTCTCTCTTCTCCAGTGCCTTAAACAAAGCATCCATGATACGAAGAGCCCTGTGCATACTATTGGGACCCACGGAGATGTCTAGGCATTTTCTCCTGCGGCAACTTAATACACCGTACCGATTGCACTCTGCTTTTTTAAGGTTTATTTGCGTTTGGGTGGTTAAGGGATGGGCAGAATAAAGGCCAGATGCCACGAGGATTTTATTCTTATCCATCTTTTCAAAGTCAATTCTGGATTGCTCTTCAGAAACCATTTCTTGTCCCACGGGCAGTTCTCTCTTCTTTCGAATGAAAATGGTGGTTTCCTGGAATTCCTTTAGTGTAGGCAGCGGTACACGAAAACCTGTTTTACCATGCCTTTTCCGTTGCCAATACCCTCTTCGGGGGAGAGGAATCTTGAACCTTTTACAGATCTTGGCAAGGCCCACATCCGAAATTCCATGGTTTTTGGCAAGGATTGACATAGGTTGAGACCAAACCTCTTCATATGGGTCCTCTCTGCTTATTCTGGTTGTATTTTCATAATCCATGAAAATTTCCCTCCAATTTGCATTATACAATATTTTTTCCCATGGAAATTTAATGGAAAACCTCCTCTGCCATCAAGGGTTTTAAAATTTAAAAAAATATCCACTTATAGTCATTTTTAAAGGACTACATTCAAACCGAAGTAATTCACTTCAAATGGGAAATACTTGGTGTTTGATGGACTACACCTCCAATTGTAAGCAAGACCGAAAGAAGTTCCTGGGAATTCTTTTCATTCGCAACCTTTTTAATTCTCAGATCCAAAATATATTTCAAACTCTAACCTAATTTATGTTTTCTTTCAGAATGTTGGGTCCTTTTAGAAGTGAATGGTGGGAAGAAAATAATGACAAATTCCCGTCATGAGAAAATTTCATTACATTCTTCCCATCTTTTAGCGGAAAACCCCGAATGTGAGAAGTTAGAAGTGAAAATTCCGGTCACCGGAAAAATCACTTTATTCTTCCCACCCCCAAGCGGAAAACCCCGAAAGGAAGGTCTAGAATGACACCTGGGTAAAAATGGTCAAAACCTCGGGAGGGTCGTTATTAACTTAAAAAGGAAGATTTTTTACCGGAATATTTTGAATGTGAAATTGGAAAGGCAGTTATGGTTCCAATCGATGAAAACGAAAGAATAATTGCCAAAGGTCACAGGCCGGCTTTTGAACCAAAAACAGCGGATTCCTTAGAACGCTCTTTTTAACCTCAAAAAGATCGGTTTAAGCCAAATTTGGCCCCCTTTTTTTACTTCTTTTAGAATTATTTCAATCCCTTACCTTGGTCCGACCCCGGCTTACAAGAAAAACACGGAGAAAAATCTTTTTTCTCGACTTTGCCCATTAATGGGTGACCCTTTCTATTTTTTAAGCCCAGAGGTCACCGATTCAATCATCCATCCGCGCTTGCTCGGGAAGCGTTGCTCTGATGGTCGCCTTTAGCTCGCGCGCAGCCTTAACCGGATCATTTTCCTCCCAAAGAATTGTATGGGAATGATTGGTATCGAAATGGGTTCCGCGTGTCTCGAAGATGTTTTTCTCGCAAGTATAGATAACCGGCTTCCCCAAAGCTTCCGCGAAACCTGCCTCCCAATAAGCGCCGGGATTTTCGTGAGTGAGATCTGCGACCAGAAAGCTTGCACGCCGGATCTCGACGCGGAGTTGCTCGTCGATTGAACCAGCACATGACACCTCGGTTAATTTTACAAGATCGAACCCAGCCTCCTTTGTTGCATCCTTGAACTTAGGGAAGATCTTTTGGTCGAGGACCTGATCGTTGTATTTCATTGCCATGAACGCTCGAGGCCCTGAAGTCGATTGCCGTTTTAGTTGGTGGTAGCGTACCCATCCTGCAAAGGTCAAGGTAATCCAACAGTCGGTGACCAATGATACATCCGCTTCTACAAGTTCTTTCTTACGCATCGACTCAACAATGAATTGTACTCCTTTGGGATCAAACGCACCGATTACGGCTGTTACATTCCGGTAGTCAAATGGTCGGAGCACGCCTCCAGGATACCGTTGAGTCTCCCCCAGCCACAGGATTAGATTGTCGGCCTGCTCAGCTGGATCGGGAAGTTTCCTCTCTCGCTCGTCTTTCCTCATTCTGTCGATGATATCGGATGGTACCCGAGGCCATTCCTTGTTACGCTGCATCCGGCGAATCTTGTGGGCCAGGCACGGCCCAAAGTCTGGCGATTCAGTCACGCCGTTTCTCACCATTTGTATGTCAGTCCCGGTTAACTCGTAACGGCCACAGTTGGGGCAGTCAAACTGCTTAAAGTCACCAGTGGTGAGTCGACCAGCTTCATTCAGCTTCGACTTGCAGACCGGACACGTACCCTCATTCTCTTCATTCATGAATTTCCCCATTTCTTACATAGATCTGACATGGTAGAGAGTAATGGCCAATTAGAACGGCTCGTAACTTTTAGAATTCCAGGGACACCATACGTAATTATTCATCCCAGTCGGCAACTGTCGGCAAGTCGGACCAAGCTAACAATTTGATAGTAAAGGTTAAATTTCAAAATTCCAGGCCTTTTTTAGTCTTAGAACCCCCTTTTTGCCCCTAAAAAGATTGTTATAAGAGGACGAAATATTCTGCTGTTGGTCCAACTCCTAGAAATGGACTCCTCAGGCCCCTTTTTTTAACCCCAAAAAGAACTGTTTAAGCCGATTTTTAGGGCTATTTTTTTAATTCTTTTATAGCTAATTCAATCTCTTACCTCGGTCCGATCCCGGCCCCCAAGATCCCTTTTTTGGTTATTAGCATACAATTTTTTGAACTCCTCTCTTATTCTGTTTGGAGGACCGTGGGACTTCCACTCTTGCCGTCTCTTTTTTTGATGATTGATTTTTTGCAAGGTGAAAAGGACTTCAGCCAATTGTTTTCTGATTTCCCCCAAAAGGTCCTTTTCTGACATTCGTTCAATTCTTTGTCCTATTTCATCAAGCTTTCTTTCATAATGTGTATCATCATTACTTTCCTCTTCTTCTAAAGCCTGGAAATAAAATTCACGTCTTTCCGAATTTTCATAATCATTATAGGCGGCAACCTCAAGCGCTCTTTCCAGATTATCAAGCAGAACTCTTTTCTCTCTGATATCTCTTTGAACCATTTTTAATGATTTTCCATGTCTTATCGTTCCTATCCACCAATGTGGAAACCCCTTTTCCATATCCCCCTGCTTCTTTAATTGAAGTGTGCGATAATCACATACAGAGTTAAGGAAATCTTGGCGTGCCCAATTAACAAGGTGTCTAAGGTCATTTACGGAATAGGGATCAAGGATTATTTGTGAAGTTAGTTTTTTTGCGTCTGCCTCAAACATTATTACCCTCCTTTGAAAATTCATTAACCAAGGGGGCCTTATATTCCTGCGAAGAATGAAGCCCACCGATGTACAACATATTTGATTTAAATTTTTCGCCAAATGGATTTTGTATCACCATTTATTAGTCCACGGCGAAATGCCGAGTTAATCACGGACTTAAACTCATTCCAGATCTCTCCATTTTCTCTAACTCTTTGAAATTCAATGCGGCCTTTACTTTTTAATAACTTAGCTGCAGCTCGAATAGCGTCACCTCGAAGCATTTTATCTTGAGGTGGTATTACTGCAAGCAGGGCCTCTAACATTTCTGAACGGCTGATTTCTTCAAAACCACTGGGTTGTGATCGAAAAAAATCCTGCTGTTTAATACCTTCCCCAGAAGTTTCCGTTCCTGTTCCCGGTTCATTGTTGTATAAATCTTCATCAGTCCCTTGGGAATCAGTCATATTCCTGTTGGTTGTTTCGGCGTGGTTTTGTGTAGTTTCAATATCCTGACCACCTGGAGCAATACGAAGTTTTTTAAGTAAATCCCAGAGAGAAGCCATTGCCAGTTCAGGGTTATGGTAAAATTCGCTTCCCCGTATTCGCCAGAAAGTCCACTCGGAACGTTCTAGAGTGCGTTGGCGCATCATATCTGCATCAAACCTTTCGGGGCCATGCCATTCATCCCCATCACATTCAACGGCCAGACGACCACGCATTCCTTCAACAACTAAGTCAATGAAATATCCAGCGACTTCGAACTGGGGGACAATATGATAGCCCTGATCAGCTATTTTTAAAAAGACATCCACTTCAAACCAACTGTCAAAAGGGGGAGGGTGATTATCTCTTGTCCGCTTGACAGTTCGTGCATCACTTTTAAGTTGCTCAATGTCAACGCCTTCAATACTTGAAGACTGTCTTTTAGGATTAAGGCAGTAGTTCAATAATCTGTATCTCAAACACTCCTTATTTCTGAAGTCGTTTATTGTGGGTGTGTGAAATAACCACATCTGATCACGGGCACGGCTAGCAGCAACATTAAATCGGCGCATAGATTTTTGATCTGTAAGGGCCCGCATTCCTGTTTCGTCTGGAGCAGCAACAAGGCTTAAGAAGATAATGTCACGCTCATCTCCTTGGAATGCATAGGCATCTCCACAGACAAGATTTCGACGTTCGATCTCCTCCGGACCAATGGTTTGAATCAACTTTTGCCGTACTAGATGTGTTTGATAATCTCCAAGCAGGCTGATGACACCTATGGTTTTTCCATCATACGTAGGATCTTCACAACATCTTGCAATCTCATCTACAATTGCTTGTGCCTCTGAGGGATTTCGTGGAGTTTTAGTACTACCTTCCCGATATCCATTGGGTACAGGCTGAGAAATAACAACAGGACAAAGCCGATTAGGGGGATATTGTCTCAAGGGAATCAAGGGTGTACTTTTGTAACAAAGGTCATTGGAAAACTGAATAATTTCTGGCATGCATCGGAAGTGCTCTCTCAATATAATTCGGCCGCCAAATAGAACTTCCGCCAAGTGAAAGAAAGAAGTTTCCTCAACTCCAAGTGCACCAAAAAGCGGTAACGGAAAATCCTTTATGTGCCGATCACGAAGGAGGTCAACATCTTCTCGAGGAACACCGATAGAGTCAGGGCTGATTTGCATATCATCGCCAACAACAACGATCTTTTTAGCAATGTATTGCAGGAAGAGGGCATCAGGGCCTGCTTGGCTTGCTTCATCTATTATGACGACATCATAGGTGTTGGGAGCAGGCTTGAGTGATTCGGCAACTCGATAGAGCGGCATAATCCATGCAGGAATGGCCCCCCGGCAACCTTCAATATGTTCTCTTGCCTCACGGCGATGCTTCTCAGCATACTTTCCAGTTCCTTTCCCGATTCGTCTCATCGCTTGCTTCCACGCAATGAGATGCTGGCGCTCTTTTTCAGTTAATCGATTAAAACAGTTTCCCCATGCGAGAGCTGCTGCCAAACGACCAGTGGTAACATTAATTCGGTTTTGTACTTCTCTAATCTCATGACTGACCTGGCCCTCGGTGGTCCCAGCAATATAATCCTCAAGCCATGTATTGGCCTGAGCCCACCTCCACCAATCGGTAAAATGGGAAAGGGATTGCTTCCAGGAAACCTTACTTGTTTCGTTGGCCATGTAATCTCTTTCTCTAGCGAAATCTTCTGCAGTCTTAAGAAATCCAGGGTTAACGAGATAACTAAATACCGCAGGCCCAGCCAGACAAAGTCTGGTTTCAAGGTCTTTGCGTCTCTCCAAACGCTGTCGATCTGTATCCAATGCCAAAATATTTGCATAGAAAAGGCCATAAGCCTGTTCATCACGCTCCATTAATGCACGATGGCCTTCCCTTATTGCAGGATGCACATCCGGGTTAGTTAAAGCTGTGCGGAAAAGATGATCCGTATTGATAAACGGGGCCTTGGATTGTTCTAAGTTTCGTTCAGAGTCTATACACTCGAGAATTTTGGCGTAGGTTTCAATTTCACCTACTTTATGCCATGCAGGGAGTGGTAAACCCTCAAAGGCTTTGCAGAGTTTTATTCCAGTCTGAACAAGTCTATGAAGATCCAATGCAGCCTGAAGTGGTTCACAAAGATCTTCCAGCTCTCCCACCTGTGAAGGTCGGCTTCCCATCATGCGGTTGGAAAAAGGTTTCCAGTACGACCATAGCTTATCAAGACGTTCGTCTACGGAAAGTGTAGCTATTAATCCTCGGAGAGAACTTACATTATCGCACAGGCGACCGTTTACCCTTACTTCTTTAAGGAGATACCAAACTGATTTTACTATTTTCGGTCTTATTCCTGGGATGCCGAAGCCACCACCTTTTTGAAGGTAATCAAGAAGGGCTTGAGCCTCTGCTATAATGACCATCCGATCGCGCCCTGGAGGGAGAGATATTTTTCTGTTTTCAGCTGCTCGTGCTTCAGCCATAAAACCAGTTAATAAGTCACAAGACCGGTTATATAATTCTCTCCAACTACGGTCACGATCGGAAAGGATATCCTCAACGGCTTTTGAAACCCATGGCTGTACATACTTAAGGACACTAACGCGAGCTGCAACCAACTCATTAAGTAAAGCTTTCAAGCTTTGGCGTTGTTCATTACTGATGGCTTTTATCTTGTTATATACCTCACCCTGTGCAATTTCGACGAAGGCCTGGTAATTGGTTTGTGCAAGCTTTTCTGCATCGTGATACCGGACAAAATCCTCGGGAGTAGGCAATTCTGCTATAGGAGCTATGGGTTTCTCTATCTCATTAACCCGCTCTGGTCTAAGTTCTGTGTAGATACTTAGTAATTCCAGCGCTTCATGATCAGTCAAAGGGGGTTCTTTATCGAGTTCAATACGGATTGGAATCCAACCATGTTTGGTTTTATTTTCCTCTACATGTTGTGCTATTTCCTGTGCAGTACCTTGATACACTCCTTCAAACAGATTATGTCTATAAGTTTCATGTTCCCTAATTTCACGAAGTCGCCTTGTTAATGTCGCCATTCGCTTTTGTAATTCATCGAGATCCAATCTTAATCTATTGACATGTTCTGATTTTTTTTTGGAATTCCAATTATGGTGTCGATCCGTGATTCCATGAACAGAATCCTCCAAATCCTTTAATGCAGAGATGTCATTCCCAAGAAGGCTGACACATAAGGCGGATATCTCCCTGGTACTATCCTCCTTCAATATTTTTTCCTTAAGAACCTTAAGGGCACGTGGGGTTTTACTGGTGATAAGAACTCTTTTATTGGTGGCTAGGAGATGGCAAATCAGATTGACAATGGTGTGACTTTTGCCTGTACCTGGGGGTCCCTGTACCATTACCCCTTGGCGGGTATTGATCGCATCTATTATTCTTTGCTGTTCCTCATTTGCAGGTAATGGGAAGAAAACTTCTTTAAAGATGCCTGTACTATCAGAATGGTCTAAAGAATTTTTATCGGATTGACTATCATCAATAACCTCAACTGTTCGCATAATTCCGGCAGGAATTTCCATGCCTGATTTGATTTGCTCTATAATTTCCTGAAATACCCTGATGATGCCCCGTTCTGTACGCTTTCTAAGAATAATTGCGGGAGAATAATAAACAAGCGGATTTATTGCGGGATCGTTAGGGGCATGAAGCTCTGGACTATAGTTCCCTTCTGAGGAAACAGTTTGAACCCAACTACGTAGCGCTGCCTCAACAATTGAGGTATCCCAAATATTATCACCGATAATATTTACCTGGTTTTCGATTTTGTTCTGAACTTCAGGGATTGGACGTTCGGAGGCTTCTAGCATGTCCTGCTCTAGCACGGGTTTAGACCCTTCAATAGGGGGACCAACCGAAATAGTCCCTCGATTAGGATCAAATGTGATGGAAACCTGGGCGGTTATAAGATGTCGATTTATTCTCTGTTGGTTTGGTGTCTTCCAATTAAGCAACCCCAAACCAATAACAAGCTCAAATTCCTCGCCTAAACTTTTTTGCTTCTGATAAATCGTAAAAAGTTTGGTGTAAATTTCCTGAATTCCGCTTAATCGATTATGTTCACCTGCCCATGGTTTCCATTTCTGTTCAAGGTAGTCAGCCCAAAGGTCAATGAGATGTAAGTTATCATTGAGCTCAATGAAATTTGGTTCAGACCCTTCTTCCTGATCTGGTGATAAAATACGCTGCAAAAGTTCAGGCTCATCTTTGGATGAATCAAGAAGATCGGCTTCTTTGACCCAAGGGCGAAGTTCATTAGGAACAGACGGAACAAATGGAACCTTAGGTTTTTTGATCTCTAACCAAATATCTTCACGTCCTTCAGCCGGGACACCCCATGCCTGTGTGAAACATTCCTGTTCCCGAGGAATATCCGAAAACCACAGTACACTGTCATAGTCATTGAGGGAGCGAATAACTTTGCTGCGAAGTTGGGCAAGATCCCGGAGGTAGGTGAAAAGACGAATGGACCTATTACGTACTATGTCGACCGGTGGAACACTATCAGGTTCGCCTTCACTCATTTGGTCATCCTCTTAATGGAGTTTTTTGGGCATTAGGGCCGGCTGAGCATAGCCTTATTTCAAACTCTACTCCAGTTTTATAATTTAGTCTCAAATGGTATTTTAAAAGAATGACATAATAAAAAAGTATATTGAAATCCTTGGTTTATCTCAAGAATTAATATTTAGGGGGTTCCCCTGAAAAATGGGAGGTCTGTGGCATGAATTTGAAAGCATTTTGAAAAATGAATTAGGGAGGAGGCGTATCTTCTGCACGCTGTTCGGGCCAATGGTCCCGGAAAGGGTGACTGCCCTGCCTAACGGCAGGAAGATAACGCTCGCCTTACCTTGTACCAGGGGTCCATTTTCACTCTTCTATCGGCAAACGGCGCATGCGGTAACGATTGTCCTCGACAACGATCAAGGCGCCTCTCTCCAGGTCAGTCCGGCGGTCGTTCAGGACTTCCAACAGGCGTGGGTTGACAGATGCAGGCGTCTCGTCATGCAAGCGAAAGATCACAACGCTCGGCGATTTTTTGATGCCCAACGCCAAAAGGTCGCCGAAATCGAGGTCAAAGGTTAGAAGGATACGATCTTCCGCGGCAGCTTTCTTCAAGATTTCAGGGTCGGGAAGACGCTGCAATTCCTGCTCCCGCAGATGAACGGCGTCGTGTCCCAATTCCCGTAGGGCGCGCACTGTGTTCAACGAAACGCCGACGTCTGCCAAAAACTTCATCCCTGAGCGGCCCTCAGCGGATATGTCTCTTCACGTGCCAAGAGCGCCGCGTACTGAAGGGCCTGGCGGATGTCCTCGGATTCAAGATCAGGATACTCCGCCAGAATCTCATCCGTGCTCATGCCATTAGCCACGAGATTGACCACATGAGCGACGGTGATCCGCATTCCGCGAATGCAGGCTCGGCCTCCCATAATCTCTGAGTTGAATGTAATGCGGTCGAACATTGTCCCTCCTCTTTAAAACTTCCAAATGGGTTCTGGACTTCTGTTTCTCTTCGTTTGAACGAACCCTATTGTTAGCCTGCAGGAACCATCTTATCCTCTTAAGAATGCCCTAATTTTCGGTGAGCAGTTGTTCCACATTCTCCGGCACCATGAGGTTCCAGTCCTTGTTCAGCATCGCGCCCTGCCCCCGCCTGGCTGGCAGGCAGTGATAATGTTATCTTAGCAGAAACTGGGGGAAAAATACCCTGAAAAAGAAAAATATCAATAATAACGGAATTAACAGCCTGATGGGACGAAGTGCGCTCGGGTTATTATTGTCAATCGTGAGAACAGAATTATTCGCCTAAGCATTATGAAGGAAGGAGGCGTATCTTCTGCACGCTGTTCGGGCCAATGGTCCCGGACAGGGTGCCTGCCCGCCGGCAGGCAGGCACGCGGGGGGAGTCCCACTTGGGGGGATGGGACTGGCACTTTGTGTTTTTTGCAAGGTGCCGGGCGGCGGGGCTGTCACAAGGGTCGAAGGCCAGGTTTTGTTTACGTTTCCGAGGGCTCGTGCCAAGGGCGACCCTCTAAATTATGGTGCTAAGCAGAATTTAGAGCTATGCGGATATTCTTATCCCAAAGGCAATGTGCCTGTCATCCCTTGTTTGATAAACAATTGAATTCTGAAATAACAAAACCCCACCACCATTTAAGCCTTTGACCGGCTCAGCACAAATTTTGAAGGCCCGTTGAGGGAGAAATCACGGATATAAGTAAATGTTATAAATCTTTACATATAACTTGACAAGAATAACTACATTTTGTATATTGAGGCTATATTAAGGATTAACCATTTTCCACTATGACAAGGAGAACAACCATGAAAAAATTCAGCCCTACGAAGCCTATCACTAAGGCTAATGTGGAGAAGGTTCCTGGAAACAAACCCGGGGTGTATCGCATCAAAAATGCTCAGGGTAATGTTCTTTATGTCGGCAAGGCGAAAGGCGGCCGCTTGGACGATCGCATTTCGGAGCATAAGAGCGAGTTCGAAGACGGCACGCGGTTTCAGTACAAAACAACGTCGACTAAGGAGGCGGCTGAACGTCTCGAACGCAGAGAGATCCAGGAAAATAAACCGCCGAAGAACAAAGACAAATAACTATGCTTGCTAAATTTATCCAACAACAGCGTAAGAAGTACGGTATGACGCAGGAATATCTTGCGTCGAAGCTTGGCATTTCCCGCCCTACCTATATGCAAATTGAGCGTGGGGAACGGGATCTTACGGTAACCGAAGCGAAAAAGCTTGCGGCGATTTTTAGCATGCCGCTTGGAAACTTCCTTGCCGAAAATGCGACAATGCATTCCGTGACCATAGAGCAGAAAAAGAAAGGTTCCGATAAACCGTCCAACCTTCAGATTCGCGTTACAGAAAAGAATTTGGAAAAATTTAAGCAAGTTCTTTTGTATGTTTTGGGGAAAGTTGGCAGCAAGCCAAACGTTGGTGAAACCGTGCTACACAAGCTTCTTTACTTTATTGACTTTGACTACTACGAGAAATTTGAGGAAAACTTGATGGGCGCAACCTATATCAAAAATCATCATGGGCCAACATTAGCGGAATTGGGATCCATTGTTACGGATATGCAGGAGAAAGGAGAACTCGAAGCTGTAAAAAGCAAATATTTTAAATACGAGCAAAAGAAATATCTGCCACTCAAGCGGCCCAACCTAGCCGTACTCTCCGCACGGGAAATTGAGCATATTGACGAAGTCCTCGCACGCCTATCAGACAAGAATGCTAAAGAGATAGAAAACTATTCGCACGAAGATATCCCCTGGAAGGCTGCCAAAGAGGGAAAGCCGCTTTCTTATGAGAGCGTCTTTTATCGTGATGAAAAGTACTCCGTAAGAAATTACGACGATGAACTTTGATGAATCGTCTCTTTTCTCAAAAGAGCTTAAGCGGCTTGCAAGGAAATATAAATCGCTACATAAAGATTTGGAGGAATTCAAGCAGGTTATTGCGGCTGTCCCTCTTGGAACAAGCAAGCATTTTAACGTCCTTACAAAAACTGAGCAGTGCGTTATTGTTAAGGCGCGATTATTTTGTAGGTACTTAAAAGGATCTGCACTGCGAATTGTTTATGCGTACAAGGAGGAACACACTTTAATTGAGTTTATCGAGGTCTATTTCAAAGGCGACAAGGAAAACGAGGATCAGGATCGCATTCGTGAGTACTTAGAGGCACAATAAGCCTGAACCCCACCTAATTTAGGCCTCCCCGCCTGAAAGCCATTGTCACACATAGAGGCGAAATGTTCTGAACAGGATAAATTAATTAATGCTGCACCACAACCCGAAATAAAATAAAGAAGAAACCCCTGATGCTTGTCTTCCGCCGGGGCCACCATTCACTCAGGAGGTTTCCGGGTGGGTCGTGGGGGATCTCAGTCCTATGGCAAGAAGCGCCGGGGCGAAAGACCTTGAAGTGGTCTTTTTAGGCGACATCTTCGATCTTTTAGGAGGCTTTATCCAAATATATAGGAGGGTCGAGGAGAGAGGCACGCCTTAAAATAACAGGAAAGGTGAAGGATTAAGCGAAAATGGAGGAAGCGCATGTTCTGCACGCTGTTTGGGCCATAGGTCCCGGACAGGGTGCCTGCCCGCCGGCAGGCAGGCACGCGGGGGGAGCCCCACCGGAGCGGACGGGATTGGCACTTTGTGCTCTCTGCAATGTACCGGGCGGCGGGGAAGATGTATTTGTAAAAAACCGTTCATTCACTCTTACCATCCAAGGTAAAAATAAACGGTATCAAATTAAAATAATGTGAAAGGAAACGCTTGACAATATTCCATCAGGAAATTTAAAATTCAACCCGTGAACTTGCGTTCATGTCCAGCGGGCCACAGCGTGGTGCCGAAGAAGGACAAGGATGCTCCGGAACTCAAAGTAATAAATTGAGGGAAGGATGGGTCAGGCCATACATAGGTACCCCCAGAGGACACCACTATCCCTCAGCGGTCCAATTGAAAACCGGAGCCCGAGCTCATATTGAGTTCCATCGGACGGTTAATGGATTTTCTTTCTGGGTGGAGGTGAGATTGGAATTCAAAGGCTTGACTCCCCTTCCCAAAAAGTTATTATAGGAGGAAAGGTGAGGAAACCTTCGACATACAAAAACGTGCCAGCCGGGCACGGAGGTGGTTAAAGATTTTAAGTATCAAATTTCTTGCCACCATCATTCTGGCGTTCATGTCCAGCGGGCCACAGCGTGGTGCCGAAGAAGGACAAGGATGCTCCGGAACTCAAAGTAATAAATTGAGGGAAGGATGGGTCAGGCCATACATAGGTACCCCCACAGGATGACCAAATTCCTTGGACCGTTGAGTTCAGGCTCGCCGATGGAACTCATAGCGCCAACATTATGAGCCCAACCGTTTATCCCTTTTTTAAAAAGGTTAGAGAAAAAGAAAGGTTATATAGGGCTTGGCATAAGGTCTATGAGAATGGAATCTCCTCAAATTCTTCCAAAACAAGAACCCAAGTAAAGGATTTCAGTTTATCTGTTAATAAAAACATCGAAAGAATTAACAGACAACTCCAGAAAAACCGTTTTAGGTTTAAACCCGCCCAAGGAATTCCAATATCTCGCGAAGGAAAACAATCGCGCCCCATTGTTAAATCTCCTATTCCAAGTAGGATAGTTCAACGAAGTATTTTAGATGTACTCCAAGAAGAAAAATCTTTACAGGAATACGTAAATTTAATTTCAAGTTTTGGGGGCGTAAAAAAGGAAAAGAGTTTCAGAGGAGTAAAAGAAGCGGTCAAATCTGCCTATCAAACCATAAACAATGGGGCAAAATTTTTCATTTGTTCCGATATTAAAAATTTCTTCAGGAACATCCCAAGAGACTTTGTTCTAAAAATCGTTTCAAGGAAAATTCCGGACCCTCTGTTTAATCATATCTTAAAAGAAGCAACTGATACTGAATTAGAAAACCTTGCAGAATTGGGCAATCAGGCTGACCTTTTTCCCCTATACGAAATTGGTGTGGCACAAGGTTGTTGTCTATCCCCCCTTATTGGGAATATCCTTCTTCATGAATTTGATCTTAAGTTGAATTCCAGAGGAATTATTTGCCTCCGTTATATTGATGATTTCATCATCCTAGGCCCGACCCAACAAAAAGTTTTGTCTGCTTTCCGAAGTGCGCAAACCCTCTTGAGGAAACATGGACTCGAAGCATATGACTTCACAGAAAAAAATGGAAAGTTTAAATCCGGGGAAGCCCAAAATGGATTCGAATTTTTAGGATGCGACATTAGACCTGGGTTAATTAGGCCAAACAAAAAATCAAGGCGAAGGCTATTAGAAAAAATTAATCAAGTGGTTCAGGAAAGTGAAGATATAATGGAAAAACCTAAACTCCTTTCACAAAAAGGAAAATCTTTCATAAAGACACTAACCGATGTGGGCAATTTATTAAGGGGTTGGGGAAATCAATACGATTTTTGCAATGACGGGGAGATAATGAATTATCTTGATTCTGAGGTGGATAAAAAAATAGAAAAATTTACTCATCTTTATTTTAAAACTTTAGATAAATTCAAAGGAAATGAATATGAAAAAAATTCCAGACGACTACTTGGTGTTCACCTTTTGACAGATAGTAAGTCAGACCCTATCATAACTAAAAAACGAACCCGCACCGTTTCCAAATCCATACCACTAGAAAATTCTAAACAGGGCCAATTTATTACAACCGCTTCCTCTTAACGGTTATAAATAATTCCCAAAAAATATCGTCCCTCCAACTAATATATACTAGAAATTCAATATATTACCTTTTATCTTTCGTCCATTTCCTTTCCTTCATTTCCTTCTTGAATTTCCTTTGAATCAGAATTCTCAATTGAATAATCCAGGGTGCTGGTTTTCGTTTGCTCGTGTTGAACCTGTTCTTTTAGATCTTCCTTGGAGTCGGTGAAAATATTCGCATCTTCTAGTGCCCGCGTGATCGAGACGATGGGTTTGAGATTATTGCATTGAAGCAGTAGAAAAGCGGAGCGGGTATAATGAGAAAGGGTTATAAAGGTGTATGAAAGGTAGGAAGGTGTCGGGTATGCTTTTCCGTTATTTTCGAAGGAATGATACGGTCAGGTCAAAAATACCCAACATGAACAGTGGTTCACAATCCCTCTGATCGCCTTATTTCCTGCGGTTCATCCCAATCGTAAATCCGAATTGCTGAACCGCTGGAATTTATACGATATCCCCAATTCTCCAAAACCGACAGGCCACCGATGGCACAGGGATTGCCTTATCCATGGTTCATGGCGTTCAATCCTGAAACCCATCATCGGAGGTCTATTCGCCTTCCGCATTATGATTATTCTCTACCCGGGGCATGTTTTGTCACGATTTGCATCCAAAATCGGAAATGCCTATTGGGCCATATTGTTGCCGGTAAGATGATTTTAAACGATGCGGGTCAGATGGTGGAACGGTGGTTGGCGATATTAAACAGCAAATTTTCAAATGTTCAAACCGATTCATTTGTCATAATGCCGAATCATTTTCATGGAATTGTCATGATTCAAAATGAAACCGTAGGGGCAGACCCACGTGTCTGCCCCCTTGTCTGCCCTGCATTAAAAAAGGGCGCACACACAGGTGCGCCCCTACATCGGATTGTGCAATGGTTTAAAACCATGACCACCAATGAATATATCCGGCGAATCGAATCCGGTCATTGGCCCCCATTTCATAAACGATTATGGCAACGCAATTATTACGAACACGTCATTCGAAATGAGGAAGAATGGAATCGGATCCGCGATTACATAAAGAACAATCCATTGAACTGGGAAATTGATGAAGAGAATCCCGAAAGACGAACGTAGGGGCAGACCCATGTGTCTGCCCCCTTGTCTGGCCTGCATTAAAAAAGGGCGCACACACAGGTGCGCCCCTACATTGGCTCTGCCAAATTTTTGCCACGCAAAAATTTGGCTGTGCCTTTCTGACGAAATCCGAATCTATTTCCAATCCGAATACGCCTGACGCCTGTCACGCCCCTTGCACACCCCATGAGCGCCTGTGACTCAGCAAGGGGGGCGTGCCAGGCTACTCATGGCCTCCGTCACTCGCCCTTGCATGGGCTCTCAGGGTCTCTGTCCTCGGGCTTCAGCCCCTTCGGGTCTTTCGCTGCCTGCGGGCAGAGCCCCTGATGAGCCGCAAAGCTCGTGCCCTCGGCACCGTGTGGCGCGGTTCGTCACTTGCCAGGGGCCGCCGCCTCTAAGGGCAAAAGGGCTAACTCCATTCGCACTGATAAATCGCCCAAGCATAGCACTCTCAATCACGCCTGATCAACTTTGGGAGACTGCCTGCGGCAGACTCCCTCCGTTGGCTCAAATAATGTGGTGTCGCATCGTGGCTTCGTTCCTTCGCCACCATGCGAGTTTTCAAGCCAGTCAGTTGTTGCCCTTCGTTGCTCACTCCGGGCAACTAGCCTGCCTGGCCTTCGGCCAGCTTCGGCGGGCAGGGCCGCCGCCTTGCCTTGCTTGGGCGCGGCATCCCCTTGATAAAAATCTCATCAAGGGGTCGGCGGCTTTCGTGCCTTCATTGCATTCAGGCACTCACCCATGCAGACCGCCTCAGCCCCGCCCCTCCCACCAGTCGGGGCTCCCCCGCCCCCTGGAAAGAACTAGATGACCCTGCTACTTGCCCCTTGCAAATGAACGAATCAACTTTTTTCTTGACACGTGTATAAATTTACAGTATATAAAGAACAATTTAACCTAAGGGTAGTTGATAATGATCGAGAGGGTTTTACTAACAGAACGCCAGCAAGACATTCTTGATTTTATTGCCAGTCAGATTGAAAGCCTGGGTTTTCCACCAACCATCTCTGAAATCCAAAAACAGTTCTCTTTTAAGTCGCCCAATGCGGCAGGACAGCACCTTAAAGCGCTTGTCAAAAAGGGATGGATTAAGCGACATCCCCATAAATCGAGAGGGATAGAAGTTACCGACACAAGTAAGGGTAAGGAAAAGAATGGTCGACCCAATACCGTCGCCGTTCCACTAGTCGGTAGAATCTCGGCAGGGTCTCCGCTACTTGCCGAAGAAAACATCGAGACAACAATTGGCGTAGATAAATCTCTGGTCCACCGATATGGGCGGCTCTTTGCTTTGACAGTGCATGGAGATAGCATGATCAAGGCCGGTATCTATCAGGGGGATATTGTCATAGCCCATCAACAGTCAATGGCAGAAAATGGGGATATAGTCATTGCCCTGCTGGGGGATGAGGCAACAGTGAAAAGGTTTTTCCGAAGGGATGGAGCAGTTGTCTTGCAACCTGAGAACGATACTATGCAGCCAATTAAGGTCTTGCCAAGAGAGGATTTCAGAGTTTTAGGGAAAGTTATTGCAAACTTGCGGAAGATTTCCTGAAGCGGCCATGTTTATCGACAAACAAGAAGCACTAAACAGACTCAAGGAGCTTGTTGGCAGGTTTCATTCTCATGCTAATGAATATTTGCGATCTGGCTCCGATTACAATGAAACTCAGCTTCGTAGAGATTTCATTGATCCATTCTTTGAATTACTGGGATGGGACATCACTAATGAAAAAGGCTTGGCTCAACACCTACGGGAAGTAGTCGTTGAATACAGCTTTGACGATGAAAGCTTTACCAAAAGACCAGACTATGCTTTCCGTGTAGCAGGTAAACGCAAGTTTTTCGTTGAAGCGAAAAAACCTTCTATCTCAATTAGAACAGATGGTAAACCGGCCTTTCAGGCTAAGCGTTACGGTTGGAGTGCAAGTTTGCCTGTTTGTATTCTAACGAATTTTGATCAGCTCATAATCTATGACTGCCGGAACGTTCCAAAATCAACAGATAACGCAAACGTAGCACGACGGAAAATATATTCTCACAGTGAGTATGTTCAAAAATTTGATGAGATTTATGCCTATCTCTCAAGAGAATCGGCTTTCTCCGGAAAATTTGATGAAGTATTCAGGGGTGATATTGAACATCCGGGCGCAGAACCTTTCGATGATTTCTTTCTCAAGCAGATTGAAAACTGGCGTGTGCAATTGGCCGAAGATCTCATCTCTAATAATCATGAACTGAATGTTGTCGAATTAAATTTTCTGGTACAACGCTTACTTAACAGGATTATATTTTTACGGATCTGTGAAGATCGGAATCTTGAAAAGTACGGTACGCTCAAGGACCTAGGAACAGAGAATACTTATCAAATCCTTAAAAAGCTTTTTGATAAAGCTGACAAAAAATATAATTCCGATCTATTTGATTTTATCGAGGATGAACTGTCCCTTAAAGTGAGCGTAGGTAGTCAGGTATTAATTTTGATCTTTAAAGAACTCTATTATCCTGAAAGTCCATACGCGTTCTCGGTCGTAGACGCAAAAATTCTTAGTGAAATTTATGAGCTGTTTTTATCTAAATCGGTTGAAGTAAAGTCTGGTGCCAAAGTTGTAGCCATCGAAAAGCCCGAAGTAAAACAATCCAGTGGCATCGTAAAGACTCCTGGTTTTATTGTTGAATCCATCCTTAAAAAGACACTTGTTCCATTGTGCAAGGGGAAAACACCTGAAGAACTCTCGAAACTCCGTTTGGTAGATATTGCGTGCGGTTCGGGTGCTTTCTTGGTAGCCGCCTACGATTATCTGATGAATTATTGTCTTGATTGGTATCTCAGAGATGGCATTCAAAAACATCAGACAAAGTTATATGAGGGCCCGAATAATGAATGGAGGCTTACTCTCGATGAGAAGCAACGGATTCTTTTAAACAATATTTATGGTGTTGATGTAGATGTCCAGGTTGTAGAAGTGTCACGATTTAGTTTGTTGTTAAAGATTTTAGAAAATGAGAGTAACGAAACAATAGAAGGCCATTTTGGAAAATTTAAAAAACAGGCATTGCCGAATTTGAATCAGAATATCGTATGTGGAAATAGTTTGGTAGACAAATCATATTATAGTTTTGACAAGCAAGCGCTCAAACAGGAGCAAAAATTAGAGAGAATAAATATTTTTGATTGGAATGATGCGTTTCGAGAAATATTTGAGGCAGGAGGATTTGATCTTATCGTTGGCAATCCACCATATATCCGCATTCAGAATATGGTGAAATATGCAGCGGATGAAGTTAAGTTTTACCAGAGTGAAAAGTCCCCCTATAGATGCGCTCAGGGCAGCAATTTTGATAAATATATGTTGTTCGTCGAGAGGGCTCTCAATCTTTTAAAACCTTCCGGACTTATTGGATACATTGTTCCCCACAAATTCTTCAAAATCAAAGCTGGCAAAGCGCTTCGTAGCCTCATCAGTTCAGGCAAGCATTTAAAAGAAATTGTTGATTTTGGAGTTCTTCAGGTGTTCGGAGGCGATACCACGACCTATACCTGTCTTTTAATCCTTAGCAAATCGCCCACACAAGAGTTCAAGGTTGAGCGAGTCAGAGACCTTTCGACATGGTGTGATGAAAAACCTGGTGCAATTATCTCGCTTGCCACACATAGCATTACTAGTGAACCATGGATATTTTTGCCGGAGAATGTTTTACAGCTTTTCGCAAGGCTTAGAGAGGGGAAACAGACCAAGCTTTCTGAAATTGCAGAGATATTTGTTGGTGTTCAGACAAGTAAGGACAGTGTATACGTTATTCATCCTCTGTCTGAAACAAGCAAGACTGTGATATTTCAGGATCTGAGTGGAAAGTCATGGCGAATTGAAAAGAGTATCTTACGACCATGTTTACTTGATGCTCCCCTTGAAGCATTTGGCAGACCCAAGCCCAATACCTACATCATCTTTCCTTATAAGGTTTCTGGGCGTACTGCCAAGCTGTATACAGAGGTAGAGATGCGCTCACAGTTCCCGGTTTGTTGGAAGTATCTAAAGTTTTATAAAACTGCGCTTATTCCTCCGAAGAGAAACGTTCAGAATTTTTCTAAAAAAACTTGGTACAGGTACGGGCGATCACAAAGTTTGTCTAAATTTGAAGGTGAAAAAATAATTTTCCCGATCCTTTCTACAGAACCACGATATGCCTATGATGACAATAATATTGTAATCACCGGTGGCGGCAATGGTCCTTACTACGCCATACGGCTAAAAAATAAGGTAACAGTCTCTCTCTTTTACTTACAAGCAATTCTTTGCAGCCCAGTGTTTGAGGCAATGGTGCGCTCTGGGAGCAGCTTTTTTAGAGGAGGTTATTATTCTCATGGGAAACAGTTCATTAAAGATATCCCCATTCGAAATATTGACCTTAAGAATTCATCAGATGCGAAGCTTCACAATCAGGTAGTTAATTTGGTGCAGCAGCTAATCGTACTTAACGATAAGACTACATCGGTTGCTACACCTCACAAAAAACTCTTGCTCAAGAGAAAAATACATTCATTGAGACAAGAACTAGATCTGTTGGTATGCCAGTTATATAGTATTCAACCGGTCGAGGTTGAATTATGCAAACGAATCTAACTCCTGAGTTTTTAAAACAGTGATCTTATGAAGCGGCTCCCGACGCATCGAAAACTTCGAGGTAGTTACTATACTCCAAAAGTTATTTGCGATTTTTTGGCTTCCTGGGCCATAACATCTTCAGAGGCAGCGGTACTTGAGCCAAGCTGTGGAGACGGCGCCTTCATCGAGGCTGCTATTGAGAGATTATTAGGGCTTGGAGTCACCAAGAAAAACATTAGCAAGCAAATTTCTGGTGTCGAATATGATCAAAAGGAAGCATTGAAAGCAATCGAGCGTCTTGAAAAGTATTGTATATCTCAAAGTCAGAAACAGATACATATCGGTGACTTCTTTGCCTATTGTGTAAAGCATCTTAACGATCAGAAATTTGATGCGATCATTGGAAATCCTCCATTTATCAGGTATCAATATTTCCCCGAGGAACACCGAGTGATTGCTTTTCAACTCATGAAACTAATGGGGCTTCGACCTAACCGCCTTACAAATGTGTGGGTGCCATTTCTTGTCGCCTCCGCGCTTCTGTTAAAAAAGCATGGACGGCTGGCAATGGTAATTCCAGCGGAATTGTTGCAAGTTAATTATGCCGCTGATCTCAGATATTTTTTGAGTAACTACTATAGCAGAATCACAATTTTCACCTTTAAGAAATTACTTTTCGATGATATTCAGCAGGAAGTTGTGCTTTTTACAGGAGAACGTGACGGTCATGAAAAGACGGGAATCACAATTGTCGAGCTAAATGACCTTGATGAACTTTCCCGTTATAAGCACACTTCTGCTGAGAGTGAACTAAAATTGATGGATCACTCAACTGAGAAGTGGACTCAATACTATCTGACTAATGATGAAATTCATCTAGTTAGAAAGCTACGTCAAGACAGAAGGCTTTGTGTTTTAGGGGATATCGCTGAAGTGGATGTTGGCGTCGTCACAGGAATGAATGACTTTTTTGTGCTTAGTAAGCCACAAACTACCGAATATAGACTTGATAAGTACACACAGCGGGTTGTTGGGCGGAGTGGACATCTTCAAGGTATTATCTTTTCTGAAGAGGACTTTCAAGAAAACATCAGGAAAAAATTTCCGGCGTTCCTTCTGGATTTACCGCCGGTAAACTTTGACAAGTTGCCGAAAACCGCACAAGAGTATGTGCTATCGGGAGAGAAACAGAGCCTGCACAAGGGTTATAAATGCAGCATTCGTAAGTTGTGGTACATCGTTCCTTCTGTTTGGGTGCCGGATGCTTTTATGCTGCGGCAAATTCACTATCATCCGAAGATCGTATTGAACGATGCCAAAGCTACATGTACTGACACAATTCACCGCGTACGATTTAAAAATAGTTTAGATAAAAAATATTTTGCCGGGGCTTTTCTGAATTCATTGACCTTCTCTTTTTCAGAGATAATTGGACGAAGCTATGGAGGTGGAGTGCTAGAACTTGAGCCCAATGAAGCAGAGAAACTTCCTCTTCCGTTCCCTTGTAGTGAAAAACTTGACTTCGATTTTTTAGATAAATCCCTACGCTGTGGAGAAGTTGAACACGTTCTTAAGATAAACGATGGAATTCTTCTAAGAAAAGGACTTGGTTTCTCAGAGAGCGAAGTCAGCCTACTACAGAACATTTGGTACAAGCTACGAAATCGGAGAATCGGAAGAAAGAAAAAATAGGGAGGGCCGAATGGTCCACAAATCCACAGATTCGGAAGCAGATTGATGTCAAATGTATTTGAAAAGGAGTTAATGTCATGACAACTCATGAGATAGGACGCACGATCAACGAGCACATTTTCGAAATACGCTATAAACCTAACGCTAAAATCCTTGATCATCGTGGAGTATGGGCAGAAAGCTTGTCTAAGCATCTTGAGCTATCAGAGTGGCTAATTGTGGAGAATAGGGTTGACGTTCATGATAAGGAAAATAAACTTAGGGTGTTCGTCGGTTTCAGCAATGCGGGGTGTGTGTGTTTTACGAGCCCAACGGCAACATTTTTTCCTGATAAGGTAGTTAAATTCTTTAGATTCGTTCTAGGTTTTGATGGATTCATTAACCCTCTCTTTGTCCAAAGGATTGGGATTCGATCAAAGTTCTGCACTTCTTTTGGCGGTAGTTTTGATGAACTTCGGGATCGATACGCTTCTCGATACTTAGTCCCGACAAAAGAACTAATAACAGCGTATGAGGCGAAGCTGATCGACATCGGAGGCCCCCTCAATTTCGCAGATAAGCATGGTAACTTTAATACCATGAGTGGACCTATGCCTAAAGATCAAATAAAGGAATTTTTTAGTCAAAAAACTGATTTTCCAGAAGTAGGTTTTTACTTTGATATTGACTACTGGCTGAAGCCAAATGCAGTGATGGAAGACAAGGAAATAGTGAATAAGATCTCGATTTTTTCGAGAGAAGCATGGTCTAAGCATGAAAAAATCAAGACTTTAATACTTACCAAGTAACTTGAAATGTCAAAAAAACAGAAAAAACGAATGCGAGAACGAGAGAGGTTCCAAGCATCGACCAGCTCGGCGACCGTAGAACAAGAAGTCCATTCAAATTCCACATTGGGCCCTGATGCTAGCTTGGAAGTTCCTACGGGTATGGGGTTGCTTTCGAGGGATACAACAAGCGCGCCTGAAATTGGAGAAGAAGAAGCGAGAGAACAGGCTTTTGCCCCAAGCTCAGTAGCACTTCTTGATAAATATTTGTTGAGTAAATTAAGTGTAGAGCAAAGTATTTTCGTTGCTGGTTTAGCCGTATGTGGTTGGATATTCATACAGGATAATGGCGCTAATAGATTAAATGACTGGAATACTGTGATTTGGACAGTGCAAAAGAGTGCTGTTGTCCTTAGTATTGCACTTCTGGCTATGGGTATTCTGTGGTTATATAAAAGGTTTACCAAATGATTATCAAATGTTTAAGCCTGCGTTCAGATAACTATTTCTGTCAGCATGCCGATGGGCCAACTTCCAGTTTTCTTGTGTAGTATGTATGCGGCGACTAGAATAAAGACCCGCTTTACAGCAATCCTGATCTGTGCCAGCTTATTTTTATCATCCTGTGGGAGTCTGTCACTGGCAGCGACCGAGACCCTTGAAGAAGCAAAATCTGGCTTAGTTTGTGTCGAATATAAAGATAATCTCACGTGGCAGAAGGTGGAAGAACTGCTCGGTGAACCGGATGAATTCCCTTTGCCTCAACCCGACCAGGATCTCAGTAAGAATGCCAGGGTCTATAAGAGCAAGAACGTAATCTTTTACACAGAGCGGCGGGAGATCCAGGAAGGGGAAAAGGTGAGGTTTCAGGAAGTCATCACCAAGATCGAAGTATGCGGGAAGAAATAGGGAAGATACATGGTCAGCGTTGATGAGTTTTTAAAAAGGTCCGGCGGGAAGGCCATGGTGTATAAGAATTTCAGGCTGACAGCCGGACAGGAGCTCACGGATAAGTTGACGCTTGCCATTCCTGACATGCACCTTCTTGAGAAAGGGCCGAACGACGATTTTCTCGATGGAAAACGAGCCAAAGAAACATTGGGAAAAAGAACGGCCCATGAAGAACGCTTTACGGATTTCCTGGATTTTCTCATCGAACTTAAGGCGAAGCTGAAAGAGAACTTAGAGATTGTCCAATTGGGCGATATGTATGATCTGTGGCAGGCCAGAGGGAATACCAATTTGATTGAGTCAAAATATACGAACGTTCTTGGACTCATGGAAAAGCTGAAAACCGTTTATGTCATCGGCAACCACGATATTGATCTCTGGCATTACTACCAAAAGAAAGGCGTCACTTTTAAACGAAAATGGCGACATTACGCCAAGAACAAAGCTAGTGAAGTCACGGTTTTCTATGAGCATGGGTTCCAGGCCGATTTCGCCAATAATCAGGATCGGTGGACCGGCGTCATTGGCCGTGAGATCACCAAGGTCATCAGTGCGATGGAGTATATCGAACCGGACATTGATCTGATCCTTGGTAATATTTGGGACTCGATTTCGCGGACATTTACGATCTACAATGCGGGATTGACTCCCGTCAAAGACCCGACAGGATTTAACACCCATGAATACATCAACTACTATGTCGGTGTCATTGAGAAATATCGGAACGGTCAAACCGATGATCACCAGCAGCTTCCAAATTTGGTCTGTGCTGTCATCGGCCACACTCACCAAGCCCGGTTAGTCACCCGTCCTCATAATGGCGCGACCTATTACCTGATGGACTGTGGCTCCTGGGTCAACGGAGGGCATGAATTCCGAATTATCACGGGGAATGAGATAGCAGTCTGTCAGTGGGGATAAAGGTTTGGTCCCATAACCTCCTTATGAAGAGATAAGCGTGTCTCCTCTATTGGATCTGACATGATCGTTGAGATTAAATGGCGACGGATTCGAGGAGAATCCGATCTCGCATGGGATTGGACACGTGTTTTATATGCCTACCTCGATCATCTTGCAAAAGAGATCCTTTACATCGGGAAAGCAGATGGTATCACGGTCAGGCAACGTTGGACCCGTTCTTCCAAAGTAGCGTTTTGGGATGCGCTGGAAAGGGAGCGGGGTATCAAGAAACACGTTGTCCTTGTCGGTGACGTAGCCATCGAGTCTGGGCGACGCCTGAGTCGTGAACTTCTTGCTGATGTCGAGAGCTTGCTGATTAAGCGAGTTCAGCCGTGGGGTAACATCATGAACAGGGAAAGCCGTATTTCGAGACCTGGATTACGTGTCGTGTGCGTCGGTGGGTGGAGCGGTTGGAGTTCGGAGTACCAAGACCGTTAAAGAAGCACAGTTATGCGGATCGCTCGAGTTCACATTGAACATTTTAGATCGATCAAAGAAACCACATTTATTCCAAGTTCCTACTGTGTACTGGTTGGAGAGAATAACACCGGTAAATCCAATGTTCTCCGCGCTATTAACCTGGTTCTCGGTGAAGCGTGGCCCAGTGAACGAAGCTTCTCTGAAGAGGATTTTTTCAGCCAAGATACATCCAAAGATATTGTCATACAGGTATATTTTGACAAGGAGATCCAGGACCAACCCAATGGGTATCAGGTAGGGATTGCAGGTTTTGAGCTTCGATGCAAAGCGTATAAAAAACTTGTTGGTAAGAAACCAGCAGGCACCCTCAAAGTGGATTATGTTTGCATTAATAGCAATGGGAAGGGAATTGTTTATCCAGCAACGCGGCTGAAGAAAGGTGAAAAATATGAGGGCCAGTGGTTGCCGCTTCGTGTATCTAACGACCGCCGTGAGGAAATCCCTTTCATTTACGTCGGTGTTCTTAGAGAATACGACCGTCAGAATCCTGGCAATCGCTGGTCTATCTTACGGAAAATCTTTAATGAGGTTAATACCGACTTTCTTAACGACAAGACAAGGGTCGATGTCACTTTAGCTGATGGAGCTATGCAGAAACTGACGCGGAAGGACGCTTTTGAACGAACGGTCAAAGATGCTTATAAGTATCTGCGCACGGATATGTTCGTGGATATTGAAAAGCGGCTGGCTGCAAATGCCATGGATCAAATGGGCTTAGATCCTGGTGAGGGAAAGATAACTCTGCATTTTGAAAGTCACGATCCTACTCATGTCTTCAAAAGCCTCCAACTCTATGTAGATCAAATGGGGATTACGAGTCCGGCTGGTGAAGTTGGTGCAGGCTTGCAGAGTGCTATCGTTGTAGGAATCTTCAGAACATACGAAGAACTTAAAAAAGAGGGAGCTGTTTTTGCTGTTGAAGAACCAGAAGTTTTTCTTCACCCACAGAAGGCACGTTACTTTGAAGCCGTTCTTCGGCGTCTTTCCGAAAATGGCAACCAAGTTTTTCTAACAACTCACTCACCGATCTTTGTACGCATAGACCAGCCTGAAACTGTTGCGAAAGTCCATCGCACGAAGGACCGGGGCACTTGGATTAGTCAAGCAACAAAGGTGGAGATCGCTGAAAATGATCGCAAGGCGCTGCGATTGATGACGGAGTTCGATGCACAACGCAATGAACTATTTTTTGCCAGCAAAGTGATGCTAGTAGAGGGAATTACGGAGAAGATAGCCCTTTCACTTGTATTTCGTGCGCTCGGTATAGACATTAACCAATCTGGAATCTCGATAGTCGAATGTGGAGGCAAGACAAAACTGCCTTTATTTGTACTCGTGGTAAAAGCGTTAGGTATTCCTTATATTGTACTAGCGGATGAGGACACGCATAAGGATCGACCGGAGAAAGAAAATAACAAGCACAAACAATGGAATGAGGCTCTTCAGAATGTCGCGGATGCTGATAGGCTCTTCTTCCTGAAGCCAGATTTTGAATCTGAGGTCGGTCTTCCACATGACGAATCCGAGAAGGTGAGCCAAGCACTCATTCGATTTCAAAGTATGAAAGCTGCTGAAGTTCCAGATTGCTTGAAGAATCCAATCAATCGGCTTCTGGAGATTGATAAACGTTAAAGGGAACTATCTGCTGTCGGCGTGCTCGGGCTCAACCTTTGGTTTTCGCTGGCCTGCGCGCGCCGACATCACTGACGTAAAACAGAATAAGGATAAAAGAATCGTCATGGCGGCGGCCCCTGGCAAGACCTGCCTGCCCTGTCTGCCGACAGGCAGGCGTTCAGGCAGGGACGAACCGCGCCACACGGTGCCGAGGGCACTCGCTTATGGGCGAGTGACGGAGGCCATGAGTAGCCTGGCACGCCCCCCTTGCTGAGTCACAGGCGCTCATGGGGTGTGCAAGGGGCGTGACAGGCGTCAGGCGTATTCGGATTGGAAATAGATTCGGATTTCGTCAGAAAGGCACAGCCATTCTTTACTGGCGGCGTTTTTGACCACCAGATCGAAGGGCGGCAGGTAGGAAAAACAAATGGTTCGGTCGTTCAGCAGAAAGTTCGAGCCGCAATTTTTGAGAAAGGCTTTCCGGGCGGGCGGATTTTCTTCCCGCCTTCGGCGGGGATGCGTTCAGTGAACCCATTGCCAGGCGACAGGAAAGGAGCGGGTGCCATGCCAGCATTCTTTTTGTACGCTCGGAAATCGACGGAAGAGGAAGACCGGCAGATCATGTCCATCGAGTCGCAGCTTCATGAGCTTCGGGAATATGCCCGACGTGAGAACCTGACCATCATCGAGGAGTTTGTCGAGGCCAAGACCGCCAAGGAACCCGGGAGACCGGTCTTCAACTTGATGATCCAGCAGATTGAAGCCGGGAAAGCTGACGGTGTGCTGGCATGGCACCCGGACAGGCTTGCCCGTAACTCCGTCGATGGCGGGCGGATTATCTATCTGATCGATATTGGCAAGATCGTTGATTTACGCTTCCCCACCTACCGAACCGATACCACCGCTCAAGGCAAGTTCATGCTCTCAATCGCCTTCGGCCAATCGAAATATTACGTGGACAGTTTGTCCGAGAATGTGAAGCGGGGTATCCGCGAAAAGCTCCGGCGGGGCGGCTGGCCGGGTCGGGCACCGATGGGCTATCTGAATAACTACAAAGACCATACCATTGTGCCCGACCGTGACAAGGGCATGTTGGTCCGAAAAGCCTTTGAGCTCTATGCCGAAGGCGATCACTCACTGGACGGCTTACGCCAGGAAGTCGGTAGGTGGGGGTTATTAGGAACGACGGGCAAGCCTGTCACCAAGAGCGCGCTCGCCACCATGCTGCAAAAGTCATTTTATTACGGTGTGATCAAGTTTGGTGGCGAGCTGTATGAAGGGAGCCACCCGCCGCTGATTTCGAAGAAACTGTTTGACCGAGCCCAACAGATCCTGGCGCAGCGGAGCAAGCCGCTCATCAGGGGGAAGATCACCTATCCGTTTATCGGGCTGATGCGCTGCGCCGAGTGCGGCTGCATGGTCACGGCTGAGACGCAGAAGGGCCATGTCTATTACCACTGTACGAAGCGGCGGGGCCCATGCGGTCAACAGTTTCTTCGAGAGGAGGCTTTGCTTGACCAGTTCAAGACGGCCATCCTGAAGGTCTACGTGGATGATGAGACGACGAAGAAAATTGTGGAGCGCTGGTACGCGCTGAGCGAGGGGTCAAGCAAAGCCTCGCTGTTCCGATCTCGTCAGATTGAGGCGGAGTTACAAGCCTGCGATGAACAGATGGAGCGCCTGCTTGATCTGTACATCACGCGGGGAATTGGATCGGAGGAATATCAGCGGAAGAAGGCCAAACTGCTCGGCGGCAAGCAGGCGCTCAAGGAGCAACGGGACGAGATCGGAACCGGGGGCGGCGGGTGGTTCGAACCGGCCAAAACCTTCTTAAGTGATTGTAATCGCGCTTACTCTGTCGCCTGGCAAGAAAATCCGCCCGCCCAGAAAGCCTTTCTCAAAAATTGCGGCTCGAACTTTCTGCTGAACGACCGAACCATTTGTTTTTCCTACCTGCCGCCCTTCGATCTGGTGGTCAAAAACGCCGCCAGTAAAGAATGGCTGGGGGACGAGGATTCGAACCTCGATAGACAGAGTCAGAGTCTGCCGTCCTGCCATTAGACGATCCCCCAGTTTAGGTGTGTGTAATTGAAGGGTTAAATTTTCCCGCCATTCTAGAAAAATAAAAGGATTGAGTCAAGGATCGTAATTTTACGTGAAAGGTAAAGGGTGAGGGGGAAGAAAATAAGAAAAATTTAAAAACTGTTAGAGGCAGGGCCTTAAAAGAAAAAAGATTCCTGGATTCCCGTTTTCACGGGAATGACGACATTTTGGGAAAAAAGAATAAGGAGTAAACCAGAGAAACAAAACAAACCAGAAAAACCAGAATTACATGAGGGGATCAAACTAGAGAAAGGCCTTGACTTCACTGAAAGGGTCCTGATAGCCTAAGCACGTAATTAGCATTTAATTTCAGGAGGTTATCCCAATCTTACTTGAGGGTTCAAAAGGCCCGGAAACGGGGACAAAACCCACCCTGCGAAAGAAAATGAGACAAACGCGGGATCAAACACCTCCCCATCTTCGAGCCGAATGGAGCCAGCGAATAAAAAATTGGTTGTTTGACCTTGCTTCATTTCAACAAGCACACAGAATTCATTTATTCCTATCCTTTCAGAGTGAAGTTCAAACGCTTCTTTGGCTGGAAGACTTTTTTGCACTTAGGAAAAAAATTGTTGTCCCGGTGATGGGTGATGGTGAGGAAAGGCTATTATTGGCAGAGATCCAAAATCCAGATTCCCCCATGGTCCCCAACCGCTTTGGAATTTTGGAGCCACCCCAGGGAACATTCAAATCCATACCCCCTGAATCAATAGAATTCTTTTTGCTTCCCGGATTGGCCTTTGACCGGAGGGGAGGCAGGCTGGGTTATGGAAGAGGTCATTATGACCGTCTACTGGAAGGGCTCCCTTCACATATTAAAAAAGCGGGGTTGGCTTTTGGATTTCAAATCGCTTCACACATTCCCCAAATGCCGGGGGATGTTTTGATGGATTTTGTGATTACCGAAAACGGTTGTATCACCTGTCAGAAGGATTAAACGCTTATGGGTGCAGTTATCATAGATGGCAAGACCATCGCACAAAAGGTAAAAGATGAAATAAAGGGGGAGGTTCAAAAACTCCGCCAAGGACTTCAACCAGGGTTGGCGGCTATTCTGGTTGGGGATAATCCCTCCTCGGCCATTTATGTTCGAAACAAACGGAAAGCTTGCGAGGCTGCCGGAATTTATTCCGAGGAACATCATCTGGAAACCCATACTTCTCAGGAAAAACTCTTGGAGTTAATTGATGCACTAAATCATAATCACCGAATTCACGGCATTTTGGTCCAACTCCCCCTTCCCAAACAGATCAACGCAGAATCGGTTTTGGAACGGGTTTCTCCGGATAAGGATGTGGATGGATTTCATTGGGTGAATTTAGGGAAACTTTTTGCAGGTTTTCCATCTTTTATTCCCTGCACACCCTTTGGCATTCTTAAAATGCTGCAATATCACGATATTCAGATCCAGGGAAAACATGCAGTCATCGTAGGTCGAAGCAACATTGTGGGAAAACCGGTGGGAATGCTGCTGCTTCAACAACATGCCACGGTGACCATCTGCCACTCCAAGACCGAGGATCTTCCTTCCATATGCAGACAAGGGGATATACTCATTGCGGCGGTGGGAAGAGCAAAAATGATTACCGGAGATATGGTGAAACCGGGGGCGGCGGTGATTGATGTGGGTATTAATCGGCTAGATTCCGGAAAACTGGTTGGAGATGTGGATTTTGAAAGTGTGTCTCAAACAGCGGGCTGGATTTCCCCCGTTCCGGGAGGGGTTGGGCCCATGACCATTGCCATGCTATTATACAATACGGTTTCCTCCGCTAAAAGAACGTTGAAGAATTAAAATGACCGGAAAAATTACCATTCCAGAATTAGCCGCTCGAAAAAAAGCAGGGGAAAAAATTTCCATGCTCACCGCCTATGATTTTCCTTTTGCACAAATGGTGGATGAAGCAGGGATTGATGTCATCCTGGTGGGAGATTCTTTGGGCGTGGTGGTTCAGGGACATGAGAATACCTTACAGGTCACCATGGATCAGATGATCTACCATACGCAAATGGTCAGTCGGGGTGTTCAAAGGGCCATGGTCATTGGGGATATGCCCTACCTTTCTTTTCAGATCTCGCTGGAAGAGACACTTCGGAACGCAGGTCGTTTTATTCAGGAAGGTGGAGCCCATGCAGTTAAGCTGGAAGGAGGAGAAAGGGTGGTTGATCGGATCGAGGCCCTGGTCAAAATGGATATCCCGGTTCTCGCCCATTTGGGGTTAACCCCCCAATCCATTCATCAAATTGGGGGCTATAAGGTCCAGGGAAAAGAACCTCATGCGGCCCAAAAGATTATGGACAATGCTAAACGGGTGGAAGGAGCGGGCGCGTTTGCCGTCATTTTAGAAACCGTCCCTATGAATTTAGCCAAACGGATTACCGAAAATCTTTCCATTCCCACCATCGGCATCGGTGCAGGAATTCATTGTGATGGCCAGGTTCTTGTTCTTCACGATATCCTTGGCCTGTTTCAAAAGTTTTTTCCGAAATTTGTGAAACGCTATGCCGACCTTCGCACACCGTCATTAGAGGCCTTTAAACGATTTAAGGAAGATGTGGAGTCGGGAAGGTATCCATCAGATGAAGAGAGTTATCACTAACCCCACCAGGGAAAAAAACTATGGATCTGTTTGATAAAAATAATCAATGGAAATTTACGAAGATAGCAGAGCAAAGAAAAAACCGGGCCGCATTAGAGGGGGAAGATGCCCTCATTGCTGAAATGATGAGTTGGCATCCAGAATTTGATGAATTTTGGCCTCTGGAAGAGTTCTCCGCTCAACCCAGGGAAATCGGAGGAACTAAGGTTAACCCGTTTGTCCATACCGCCCTGCACGTAATTATTGAACAACAAATTGTTCAAAAGAGGCCCCTCGCCATAGGGGAGGTTTTTCAAAAAATGATTGCCCAGGGAATGGATCGGCATAAGGTCTCCCACCAAATCGGAACGATTTATTCAAAACAATATTTTAATTCCTTCCGCCTGGGACAGCCGTTTGATGAATACTCTTATATTTTTGAGGTTCAATCACTGGTAGGTCCTCCCGAAGGACCGGAGGATCTTTAAAAATATGATCAGTATAGAAGTAGCTCAGAAACGTCTAGAAAATATTCAATGCGCGGCGTGTAAAAAATCAAGGTTTTTCATCATTCCAAAACCTACGGCCGCCTTTAATGAGGATTTATATACAGCACGGTGCCTGGACTGTCCCTATACCTTTCCGATCGGTATCCCCACCCAACCCGTTTCACAAACACAACCCGACACCGCCCAATGGCTCTCTGGAATACCCTGCCCCAAATGTGAAGAGCTGGGGGTAAACTTTAATTTTCGCTGTACTCTAAGTGTAAGAGACACCTTTTATTTTGTCACCTGTAGAGGATGCAAGCACACCTTTCATGAAAAGGCCCACATGGAAGCCTTTGAATAGTCTGTGGAAACCCTAAAAAAAGGCTATTTTTGAGAACACTCTTTCTCTATAAATTCAATGAGCGCACGGTAGGAAACTTCCCGGATTCCCGTTTTTTCCAAGGCATTTCCCGCATTGGAGGAAAGCCAGACCATATCTTTTACATACATTCGAGCTTGGTCGCAAATTTTCCACATGAGGTGGGTGAACTGCCCGGTAATACCCTCTTGAAGCCCCTCTGATTCCTTCCGGTCATCCAAAATCATCAACAGGTCCATCAATGCATCATCATGGTTGTAATGATCCAGTTTGTATTTCCAAAAAACATTGGAAAAGGCTTCCTGGCGAGCTTGTTCAACCAGATCCTGCATGTACTCTTTTAAAACACCTATTTCATGGCCTGAAAGTTTCAATCACAACCCTTATTTACTTACTTTTCCTTGATTGCAGAAAACCTTTCTTATTTCAGGATAATGAACCCCATCATTTTCTGTCACTTTCCTATCTTTAAAAGAAACCCCTAAAATGAGTCTATCTTATTGTAAAATTTAATGAAACCTATAAATTCAATAGATTCTAAATCAATCCCCTGGTTTTTTAAAAAAGGGTAGACATTATGTTTTTCACTTTGTTATAATGTGAAGCTTTCATAGGGATTTTAGAAGGTTTTTTTTTCAATTAGGAGGAAATATTAAAAATGTCCGCTGATTTTCTTAAAGAAGTTAAGAATTTATTGGAAATTGTAATTGGGCCAGCTGAAATTGCCGAAAAAGTTACTGAATTTGGGTTTAAAAACGTTGATGAACTTTTAAAAGCCAATAATTTGTCTAAAATTCCCGACCTCCCTTCCAAAGAAAAATTAGAGCTGGCAAAGGAGCAAAATAAGGCACTTATTTTTCGAATTTCTAAGGATGCAACCGGGAAGGAAATTAACCTGGCCCTCTTAAAAGAGAAGTTTGGGGGATTAATTTACTCCTCCTGGTATTTAACCCCTCCCTTACCGATTGCAAAAGAGGCCATCCCCACAGGTTGGGCCCTGGTTGATTTGGACCCCTTGGCTGGTTCCACAGAAAAAACCTATGATGAACAAAAAAAGTTTATCGAAGGAAAACCCCTTCATTTTAAAACCCCAGCTGCCGATGCCTATGATTTATTAGTCACATTTAAGGCCACGGGACAGTATTTTCGAAAATCCCCAAATAATGGCCGGACCGCAGCGGTGGTCAACGATGAACCCATCAAGATCAGCCATTTTGATAAAGCGGGAATGTGTATTTCAAAAGGATGGGGTAAAACGGTTAAAAGTCCGGAAATTGGAGCAACTACAGAAATGATTTTATCATAGAAATTTCTTTTGATTAGGAAAGGGAAGCAATGGAAACACAAGTCAAAGAGGGCGAATTATTTAAAGACCGAAATGAAAAGGAAAAACATCCCAGGGTTATTCGCATCAAACGTGTGGAGAAAATGGGACCCCTAACCTATGTTTTTTTCATGGCAGAAAATCAGGCCGCTCAAGCGATCCATCCTAATGGTGGATTCATCCCGCTAGATAGCTTTTTCAAGCTTTGGGCACCTTACCAGCCCCAAACCCCTAAGAAATAAGCATTTTTATTTTTTAAAAAAAAGCCCTTCAACAGTTTGTTGAAGGGCCGTTTTTTTTAACCTTAAATCCCAGTTAAATATTCTGCATAAAATGACCGAGATTCTCTTTATCATCATCCGTCATTTTATTAGGATCCTTTTCCCCGCCATTGGACTTCCCACTTTTTGAGTTTTGAAACCGCCCCGGAGAAACTTTCTTTAACCCTCCCATCACGGTCTCAACGATCAACTCAACCGGTAAAGACATTCCACCAAACACTCTTGGACCACCAACAATCAGAGGATTATTTTCAAGCTCTCCATAAAGGGCTGATTTCACTTCTTTTGCCATCCAGCCCACATAGTTATATTCTGGACAAACAATCAATTTTGCTTTCTTGCAGGCTTCCTGAAGCTCACGGTTTGGAAATGGGCGAAGGGAACGAATTTTTACCAACCCGGCACGAACGCCTTGTTCTGCAAGGAGTCGAACTGCCTCTCGAGATTGAGCTGCTGCAGATCCGGAGGCAACCAGTATAATCTCAGCATCAGGATCTTGAATTTCTAACAGGCCACCCATATAGTGATTGATGTATTTCCTTGAACGCTCTGTGGCAGCCCAAACCTCCTGTTGCCAAACATTATGAATATTGTAGGACATAAAATTACTTTTCTGCACCGGGGCATCTCGCTGAAGCCTCGCCGGGGGATTTTCTGCATCGAGAACGGGAACAGCCCCGCGGTAAGGCTCCCGGGGAGGAATTTTAATATTTTTAGGGGGCATCCACACATATCCTCGCGCATGGGTGACGAAAAAGCCGTCATAGGCAACTCCCACTGGAAGGGTAACGTCATTGGCTTCACTAATTAAAAATCCTTTCAGAATAAAGTCAAACACGTCCTGCTGATTCTCCGCGTGAAATAGAACCATTCCGCAATTCAAAAGATACGTGATTTCGATATTATCCGGTTGAATTGCCAATGGCGCATTCACCACACGACAGGTAAAAATGGCAACAGCAGGAAGACGATGTCCCGGCCAAGAAGCAATAGGTTCAATCCCCCGTAATGTCCCGGGGCCAGCGGTTGCAGTGAAACACCGAACCCCTGCACGGGAGGCTCCTGCCATCGTGGACATCACACCATATTCTTCTTCCCCGCGATAATATTCCTTAATATATCCTTCTCCATACAAAACCCCAATCAGCTGCATCGTTTCACTTTGAGGTGTAATGGGGTATGCAATGGAAAAATCTACATTGGCGCGACGAATAGCCTCCTTGCCAGCTTCGCTACCCGTGATAAACTCCTTATTTCTGGGAGCTTCGAAAAAGAAATAGTCCGGACTAACCACCCTTTGCTTTTTGGCTTCCGCGTGGGGATCTTTTCCTGGTTCTGTCTTTACCACCGGGGTTGAACTGATCACATCACCCTGCGGATTTGTTTTCTGTTCTGTTTCTAAGGATTCACTCATTTTTCTTCTCCCCCTACTAAAATGAGAAGTTATTTTTTAAAGCGCACCTTCCGGCTTTCCTAGGTCTGGGGATACCCCCATCGGCACTTGCGCCAAATCAAAATTCTTTCCCGAACGAGCCGCCTCTACAATTTTCGCCCATTCCTCGGGTGTATGAACCACAATTTTCTTCCCATCCAGCGGCCCGAATCCTCCTGTGGGAGGGGCAGAGGGAGCAGGAATTCCCATTTCCTCTCTAACCCGTCGAATGACATCAGCCTGTTTCCAAAGTTTTTTTGCATCGCAATCCCGGACGGTCATATTGGCATCCTCGTGCCCCTGCTCTGCACAAAGGGCAATGGTACAGCAATTTGTCCCCGCACGAATCATCTTCAACGACAGATTGGCATAATGGCAGTGGACACCAACAAAAACACATGCCCCCTCCTTGTTATGCCAAATGGTTAAGTTGGGATGGTTGGGGTTGATCATCTCTTCCGGATCCACTTTCGGATAACGGGGCCGATAATCGGCCATGGGAATAATTAAACAATCGGGAATCTCAGCAGCAATTCCGATCACGGCTCTTGCCTTTTCTATGGCGTGCTCATTCCATGCCCATACCACCATGGGACCAGGGTGCAAGGTTGGGTTTTGGGCAGTTAAAAGTTTTTTAGCAATTTCCTCCATGGCTTTATCTTCAGAAACGTTTTCACCATAAAGTAAACCCTCACCCGTCTCAGGCAACTCCACTCCCATCGAACCCGCCGCAGGGATGATATACCCCTCCGGACCCGGCATTACCTTGTAAGGTTCATCATGCTCGTATAGGTATTCTTTCTTAAGATACATAGATTATTTACTCCCTGCTGGAACTGCGTGTGGCATATTAATGTCCGCGTCCTTTAACAACCCCGCATCCTCATACTTCATTTGAGAACTAATGATGAAATCCTCCTTCGGCAACTCGTCAATCATAACCATTTTGATGGCATGGTGCCTTGCCATCGTATCGCAAACCCAAACGCACTGCATACACCCTTTGCACCGATCCACCGAAACATAAGCCGAATTCTTTTTCTTATCGAACTGAATGGTATTCGCTTCGGGGCAGAACTGGGTACACAGAACACATTTTGTTTTTCCGCAGATTTCAGTATCAATGTTGGCAACAAGATACACGCTTAAACCTCCTTTTTATTTACCCTGTACTCACAGGCGTTTTCAATGTTCCCGTTTTTCCCAGAATCCATTTATGCTCCATCGCATAATCCCACCCGGCTTTCACCGTGGCCATGTTCTTTTCGAGTAACTCCTGCTTATGCTTAAATTTCCTCTCGACAACGGAATCCAGAGCGGCTGTACCCCCAGAGACCACAAAACCCTTTCCCAAAAATCGTTCTTTAACTGCTTTGTCAATGGCCTCGAGATTGGTCAACTGGGTAATGGCCCCAATGGCCCCCACAATGGCCATATTGGTGGCCAAATCGGTTCCCGCGGTTTCGATAGCCAGTAAGGTCGCGGGAAAGGTATAGGTTTTGACTCCTTTTGTCTCCAGATCCTTTACTTCATCAGGGGGAAGGGGAATATTTTCTCGGGCGTTGACCAAGATGAGTCCATTATCTTTGATGCCATAATGGAAGGGATTGGTATAGGATTTTCCGTGAGTAATGACCTGAGGATGAAAAACCGTAATGATATGGGGAAAAAGGATCTCCCCAATTTCATAGATAGGGAGTTCGGATACCCGAACATAGCTCTCCACAGGAGCCATCCTCTTTTCTGATCCGTAAAAAGGAACGATGGTACTCTCACCCCCCGCATGAATCACCGCAGTGGACAAGATGTGGGAAGCTGTAACAACCCCCTGTCCTCCCAAGCCTGCCATTCTTATATTGAATTTCATCCGGTCACCTCCGCCGGTTTGGGTGTCTTTTTCTGGTATTCTTTATATCCCCACTTTGTAGCCAAATATTCTTTGGCTTCATCAGTAATGTACTCATTGAACTCATACCGGTCTTTTTCAACTTCTTTAGCATCTTCCATGACCTTGTCTGTGGGAATGGCATATTCAATGTTGCAGGAGGTGTATGCTTGAATATAGGTGGGACCCACTTCACGGGCGATCAAGACGGCCTTCTTAATCACCGACTCCACACGCCGAGGACTGTTAGGAACCACAACCGCAACATATGCACAGCCTGCTGTTTTTGCCATTTCCGGAATGGCAATCTTATCAAACTTCTTCCCCATGGGGGCCATTTTAAGGACTGACCCTTTGTTGGTCATTCCGCTTTCTTGCCCCCCTGTGTTTCCATAAACCTCGTTATCCAACATAATGGTGGTAAACTTTTCTCCGCGAAACCAGGAATGCATCATCATCGAAAAACCAATGTCAGCCAAACCCCCATCCCCCGCCATTACCACCACATCTTTATGTTTTTCGGGAAAGCGAAGTTGAAGACCCCTCTTCAGTCCACTGGCCACCGCATTGGTGTCACCATAATTTCCGTACACAAAGGGAATGACTGCCTGAGAAATGGCCAAACGTCCGCATCCTGCCGTCCCAACAGTAATGGTGTCCTCTGGATTCGGAAAAGCAATAATGGCAAGGCGGATGAAAAGCGTCATTGCACAGCCCGCACACATCGGATGCTCTTCTAGAGCTTCTTTAAATGTTCCAAGTTGGGAGACCGAAACCTGCTTCCCAAAAGGACCGTGCTCAACAAAATCACGGTATTCCTTGGCTACATATTTTCCAAAACCCGGTGAAATCTTTACATATTCTAAACTCATTCGGGGCCTCCTCTTTGATATAAATATTTAGAGAACTGTAATTTCCAATGCTACAGTGTTTCTTGATACAAGTCAATAAATCTAAAGGCCTAAAATTTCTTTATTTTTCTAGGTCTTTTGGACTTTTTAAGCCAAAAAGCCTCTATTAAAAAAAGCGCGAAAGAAACTAAGAAATGCCGTTAGTATAAGACACCGCTCTAAATCGTGTCAAACAAAAAAGGTAATTTGGGGAATTTTAATGCTCATTTTGGCCATATTTTGATCACCCAATCTCTATTCCCAAAAACCGAATTCTGGGGATAGACCCTAAAAATAATAAAAACAATTTTTTCCTTGAAAAATTCACCCTTTCAGGTATATTCCTATATCCTTCATCTACCTAAAATCACGGCGGTGTAGCTCAGTTGGTAGAGCAGGTGAATCATAATCACTTGGTCCGGGGTTCGAGTCCCTGCACCGCCACCAAAAACTACTTTAAATTCAAAATATTGCAAGCTTGTAATTTTAACTCCCTCCCATCTCTCCTTTAAATGTAGCCATGGTGTAGCCGACCGGAGCCCCTCCAGGTTCCTATATATAAGGAGGTCCACCATGACTAAAGAAGAAACCCGAAGCGTTTAACCATGAATTTCAAGAAGTGATGGGGAAATTAAGAAACTACTCCACATCCCTTATTGATCTGGGTGATATGCTTAAAAATTCATTGAGGTCAAAGGATGCGGAATTTTCAAACGGCGATTGTCAGATAAATTTGATCGACATCATGGGGGATTATTTGGAGTGGATGAGGGATCTGGCGTTACAAAAAAGGGAACTGGAAAGTTCCCGGGAAAATTCTAAACCGTTGACAGCGGTGAATAAATAAAAAGGGGTAAAAAAAACACAACCCCTCCATGCTTGATGGTGTGGAGGGGTTAAAATTGAGGGGGTTAAAATGACGATTTCAGATAAATTACTTGATCCAAAATTTTGGGGATCGTTTAAAATACCGGGTTTTGCCTTTGGGGTAATATCACTTTTCTTGTTAATGAGGAATGTTAATGCTCCCCTCGAGTTTGTTTATATCAAAAATCTGGCGAATTTCGCTGTTGGAGCGAGTATCATTTCATACGGCCATTCCCTTATTTACTCGACTTGGATGAATTTGGAAAAAGGGAAGGATCTTCCATTGTGGGTTCAAATTTCTGCAATAATTATTTACGCCTTTTGGTTCGGTTTTATCTTTTGGAAATTATTGAGGCCTTGTCCCTAATTAGGGAATTTATTATTTAAAACCCCAGATTGGGTAAAAACCAGGTTTTTGGAGGCAGACAGTAACCCCACGGTTGTTTGGTTTTCGGAATTTGTTCTCCCTTCAACATGGGGAGGTTCTTCCCCCAAAGGATGCGCCCCCAGACTAAGTATTAAAGCCCCCAATGGTAACCAAGAAAAAAATTCTTTCCATTCCATAATTATTTATTTTATTACCAAACCCTTTGATGGTCAAATAAAAAGCCTTTTTTAATACCCCTCCGCGATCCAATCCAAAAGCCGGATATCGGGTTTTAAAACCCTTAAATCCTAACATAGACGGTTACACCCTCAAGGGTTACCAATCCTAAACCGAAAACAAATTTCCCAGAGGCTTGAGGGTGTGGAGGGGTTATAAGGGTAACGTTTTTCCTTTTCCAGGGCTAGAGGAGCGCGTTTACGGCCTTAAAAGCCTTTTCAAAACGGTCTAACACCAATTCGGAGATTTTCAAATTTGAAGCCTGTTCGGCGAAAAACCGGGCGGGCCTATAATGGTTAAATTTTGCGCCACCATTTAAGGGATTCCTATTGAAATAATCCTCCAATCTCCTAAGGATACGTGGACTTTGACTCAAAAGGTCCTTCGGCTCAATCTTCGACCTGAGTGCCGAAGAAAACTCATCGTTTACGAGTTGCAAATATAAACCCTCATCAAACATATCTTCGATGTCCGCCTCGGCCTTCCCAGTAAAGTCTCCAAAGGTCAAAACACGGCTCCTCTCTAACAGCTTCTTCTTGAACAGGTTCTCTATCATCTGCTGATGGCTCTTTTGAATGTCGATCAGTGTGGCGATTTTGAGATTTTTTTGTGAACCGATCAGGGCAACAAACGTAGGCACTTTGTCTGCCCCTCCGACAGGGGTGATAGTCCATCGGCTGTCGAGTCCAACGCACCCCTTGGATTGAAGGATACCCGAAACAGTTTGGATATAAAGCAGGTCTGATGCACCCTCAACAACTAAGCTATTTGGGCCGATGAAAAGGGTCTGGTATATTTCATAACCAAGCGCTCCCTGGAGGGGAAATAAACTGTCTGGCCCAGCCTCAAGAACATCCGTAAAAACCTTGGTACCATCCTCTTCCCGAGGGAGTTGGTCTTTTGAGTCAATGCCTTTGTCTTGAACAATCCGAACACGGTCAAAGTGTTTAGAATCCACCATAAACGGGGAGTGTGTGGTGTAAAGGAGCTGGTGTTTTGGATTTGTCACGATCTCGGCTTCGAAATAATTAAGAAGATCTTCTTGGGCTTTTCCATGGAGTGAAAGACCGGGTTCATCGAGCAAAAGCACCAATGGTTCATCTTTCTTTTTCACCGCTGAATACCAAGCAAGGAACGAAAAGAACCATACGAATCCAGCGGACCGAGTACCAATATTCATCGTGGCTAGATGCGTCGTATCATTGATTTCGCCCCAAATGTTCATACCCTCTTTCATTCCCTCCGGATCATCTTTTAGCCCCGGTCGCACATCGAAGGTCATGCGGAGATGCTTATTCTGCGACCAGTATTTCAAAATCTTTTTGCTGAGGAAGGTACTTGCCCCCTCCAGTTTGTTCTTTAATTCCTGGGTTTGGGTTGCATCCATTAATTTATCAAGATCAAGCCGGGCCAAATCGATAAGACCAAGCAATGGGCGGTCGGAGGGTTTCAGCTTGTTTTCAGTTTCTCTCTTTTTCAGCGCTTGGACATTATCATGGCCCTTCATCTGATAGTATTCGTCGAAATAAAGAAATTTGGGGAAGTAAGGTTTCAGGATTTTTTCCCAAATATGGGAGCTTAAGTCTTGGACCTTAGGAAACTCTGCCAACCGTCCCCGAAGCGCCTTCGCCTGCTCACTTTCTTCATGTTCCTTACATTTTTCTAAAGCGGCGGCTTTCTCGGCCTCATCCTCAAGCTCTTTTACCTTGGTTTTTGCTTCCTTGAGATTCTGGGCCTGACTCTCTTGCATCTCCGTTAGGTATGTGGAAAGCTGTTTCAGAGTATCCTTTTGTTTTGCCTCTCCCCTTAGGCTTTCTGGAAGGTCGAAACTTTCGACTAGGTTCTTTACCAGAACAAACTCTAAGACCGGAACACTGACCAATAACCAACTTTTTTTATTTTTGTCATAGCCTTTTGAAACTTTAATTACTGGCTCGGCAAGAACACCCTCCCCATATTCTTCCCTTATTGCCTCCATTTCGGGCGTTTCCAGTTCAAAGGTAGCCTCCACCACTTTGGCGTGTTCTCGCCGCCTGCTCTCAATATCCTGCTCGTAGTCCTCGACTTCAGAACGGGGGTAATCATGAACTAAATCGAACATACCATCCTCTTTAATTATAGGATTCAGACGATAAAGGGCTTGCAGGATGGCAGTCTTCCCCGATTCATTCTTTCCCACCAAACACGTCACCTTATCAATCTCAAAAATATTTGAATCCCAAATCGACTTAAATTCCTTAATATGGGCCATTTTTAATTTCATAGGTGCCTCAAAATTAATACCCCTTTACTTTTACTGAAGGGGGATGGATTAAAAATCCCTTCCAGACCAACACAGATCTGTTAAGCATTATTTTCAACTCTTTTTTCACCTTTTAAAAACAATTCTTAAAATGAAACCATCATAAAAAACAGTAAATTGTGAAAAAAAAGGATAGGTTTTGTGGATTTTCGCGGAATTCAACTTAATAGCAGTTTTTACTTAAAGGATTCTCACTTAAAAGTGATAGTGTAAAGTATTATGTGTAAAATTGAGGGTTGAAAAAATGGCGTTTTCCAACCAAGATAAAGTGTGCAACCCTAACCCAGGAGGAAAACGCCATGATGGAACTCAAAGTCAATGTACCACAA
>Ga0299906_10000195_pt1 | contig 61418 bp, 43 predicted proteins | sample RVTome_14_FD_200259 | JGI IMG/M metagenome (GOLD analysis project Ga0299906, IMG submission 200259) | Soil microbial communities from uranium-contaminated site in the Upper Colorado River Basin, Wyoming, United States - RVT145D125 (version 2) ...
GAGCAGAGCGTTCTGCACGGGCGCGGACCCGCACAGGTAGGCTTCGGTGGCATTTTCCTCCTTTCTTCACCTCACCGTTTATCGACTCAGCGCTGAGCCATGGCGGCTCACGCACCCCGTTGGGGTTTGGGATCTGCTGACGCAACGTACCCAGGGTGGCGCGCTGCGCGCTTACCCTGGGCTTTGTCATCGAACCCCGTTGGGGTTCCGGAGGGAACGCATTGCTGAGATCGGGTAGGCTGCATAGCAAGCGGTGGCATGGATGCATGACGTGAAGGCGACACGATGACAAATGCTGATTCTCGCGTAACGATCCACATGGCGGCGAGTCTCGACGGCTTCATCGCTCGAAAGGACGGGAGCGTCGACTGGCTCGAGACCGCGGACGAATTCGTGGACGGCGACACCATGGATCCAGGATTCGTCGAGGCGTTCCTCAAGACGATTGACTGCTACGTCATGGGCTCGCGAACCTATGAGACCGCGCTTCGTTTTGAAGCCCAAGGGTTGGGTTGGCCGTATGGCGACAAACCCACTTTCGTCCTCACTAGTCGGGAGCTGCCGCGGACCCGGGATACCGTCGAGTTCTACTCAGGCAATCTCGCGGAGTTGGTGAATAGGCGCTTGCGGCCCACGTTTCGTACCATCTGGTTCGTTGGCGGCGGCGCGGTTTCCGGCGAATGCCTTCGTCTTGGGCTAGCCGACGAAGTGTGCTATTCGATCATGCCGATCTTGATTGGTGATGGGATCCCATTCTTCGAGAAACTCGACAGAGATATCGCCCTCCATCTCGCGGAAGTCAGAGCCTACAAGAGCGGCATGGTTGAACTGCGTTACGAGGTGCGACGACATGGTGGCGATTGACGGAATGCCACCTGACCCGGGTGGAGTCCCCCCGAAAAACCCCGCCCTGAAAGGGCGGAATCCGGATTGCCCAAGGGCGGCAGGAAAGGATAAATCATGGCGAGCACTCTGTGGGACTGACGAGCACCGGCAACCAGATCCCGCCCCTTCAGGGCGGGGGATTCGGGGGGCCTGACCCGGGGCTCGCACCGCGTCGCTTTGGGCTCCGCGTCGCCAGCCCCGGGCTTTATTCTTGAGCCCCTCCGGGGCTCGAATCACTCGACCGTTTTCACTCTCACCTGTGAGCCATCGTGCACATGCAGGACGCCGCAGAGCCATTCACTCCCACTCGATCGTCGCCGGCGGCTTGCTGGTGATGTCGTAGACCACCCGGTTGACGCCCGCGACCTCGTTGACGATGCGGTTGGCCGTGCGGCCGAGCAGGTCGTGCGGCAAGGGGCTCCAGTCCGCGGTCATGAAGTCGAGGGTGTTGACCGAGCGCAGCGCGACGACGTTCTCGTAGGTGCGCTCGTCGCCCATGACGCCGACGCTGCGCACCGGCAGCAGCACCGCGAACGCCTGGCTCACCTGGTGGTAGAAGCCGCTCTCCCGCAGCTCTTCAAGGAAGACGGCGTCGGCCTCCTGGAGGACGTGGACGCGCTCCGGCGTGACCTCGCCCAGGATCCGCACCGCCAGTCCCGGCCCCGGGAACGGGTGACGCTGGATCAGGTCCTCGGGGATGCCGAGCTCGCGGCCGAGCTGGCGCACCTCGTCCTTGAACAGAAAACGCAACGGCTCGATGAGCTTGAAGCCGAGCTTCTCCGGCAGCCCGCCGACGTTGTGGTGCGTCTTGATCGTCGCCGACGGGCCCTTGACCGACACCGACTCGATCACGTCGGGGTAGAGCGTGCCCTGGGCGAGGAACTCCACGCCGCCGCCGATCTCGCGCGCCTGGCGCTCGAACACGTCGATGAACACCCGTCCGATGCGGCGCCGCTTCTCCTCGGGATCGGTGACCCCCGCCAGACTCTCGAGGAACTCGCGGCGCGCGTCGACCGCCTTGACCGGCACGCCGAGCCCGGCGCTGAGACGATGGACGACCTGTTGAGCCTCGTTCTTGCGCAGCAGGCCGTTGTCGACGAAGACCGCCGTCAGCGCCTCGCCGACCGCCCGCTCTACCAGCACTGACATCACCGACGAGTCGACGCCTCCCGAGAGCGCGCAGATCACCCGCGCGCCGCCCACCTCGCGGCGGATCGCCGCCACCGTCTCCTCGAGGAACGACGCCATCAGCCAGTCGGCCCGAGCCGCGCACGGGCCGAGCAGGAAGTTGCGCAGCATGGCCTCGCCCGAGAGCGTGTGCGAGACCTCGGGGTGGAATTGGATGGCGTAGAGACGGCGGGCGGCGTTCTCGAAGGCCACGATCGGCGAATTGGCCGTCGCGGCGCAGGTGGTGAACCCCTCGGGCATGCGCACCACCCGGTCGCCGTGGCTCATCCACACCGTTTCTCGATCGTCGAGACCCGCGAACAGCGTGCCCCGATCGGTGACCTCGATCTCGGCGCGGCCGTACTCGCGCTGGCGCGCCGGCTCCACCTCGCCGCCCAGGTGACGGGCCATGAGCTGCATGCCGTAACAGATGCCGAGCACCGGCAGGCCGAGGTCGAAGAGCGCCGGATCGAATTGCGGCGCCTCGTCGTCGTAGACGCTGTCGGGGCCGCCGGAAAGGACGATCCCGATCGGCTTCCTCCGAGCGACCTCCTCGACGCTCAACGAGCACGGATGGATCTCGCAGTAGACGCGGTTCTCGCGCACCCGCCGCGCGATGAGCTGCGTGTACTGGCTGCCGAAGTCGAGGATCAGGAGCGTCTGGTGGGACGGCGTCTGGTGGGACATCAAAGCTCCGCCTCCGAGCGCAGGTCGCGTGTCATCAGGTCGTGGACGGTCTGGCGCGGCGACTTGCCGTGGTAGAGGATCCTTACCACCTCCTCGGTGATCGGCATCTCGACGCCGCGGCGCTCGGCGATGCGCGCCACCGCCAGCGAGCTGCGCACGCCCTCGGCGATCATCGGCGTCGCGGCGGAGATCTCCTCGAGCGTCTTGCCGGCGGCCAGCTCCATGCCGACGTGACGGTTGCGCGACAGGGCGCCGGTGCAGGTGAGCACCAGGTCGCCCATGCCGGCGAGCCCCGCCAGGGTGCGCGTCTGGCCGCCGCAGGCGAGGCCGAGGCGGGTGATCTCGTGCAGGCCGCGGGTGAGCACCGCCGCCAGCGTGTTGGACCCCAGGCCGAGCCCGGTGACGATGCCGGCGGCGATGGCGACGACGTTCTTGCTGGTGCCGCCGAGCTCGACGCCGACCACGTCGGTGGACGAGTAGAGGCGGAACGAGCGCGTCGAGAGCGTCTCGCGCAGCTCGGCGGCGAGATCCCCGTCGTCCGCGGCCACGACGGCGAGCGTCGGGGTGCCGGCGGCCAGCTCCAGGGCGAAGCTCGGCCCCGAGAGCACGGCGAAGCGCGCCTCGCGGTCGGCGGCCACGGCTTCTTCGAAGGTCACCTCGCTCATCCGCGCCAGGGTGTCGTTCTCGATCCCCTTGGTCGCCGACACGAGGACCTTGGCCCGGCTCCTGGGGACCCCCTGCAGGTAGCTGCGCACCACCTCGCGGAAGCCGTGCGACGGCACCACCACGATCACCGTGTCGATCTCCGCCAGGTCGGCGAGCTCGCTGGTCAGCCGCAAGCCCGGCGGGATGGCGACGTCGGGCAGGTAGCGGGCGTTGACGCGGGCGTCCTCGAGGCTACGGACGAGCTCGGCGCTGCGGCCCCAAAGGGTCACGTCGTGTCCCGCTTCGGCCCAGTGGACGGCCAGGGCCGTCCCCCAGGAGCCGGTGCCGAGCACCCCGAGCCGCGTCACTCACGGCCTCCCAGAGGATAGGTTCCGGCCACCCGGTAACGCGCTCCCTCGGGATGGAGCTCGCTTTCGAAGAGCACGCCCTCGGCGACGGTGAAGGCGTCGGCGGGCAGCGGGCCGAAATCGCCGAGGAAGCGCTCGAGCGCCTCGCGCGGCCACGGCGGCGAGCATCGCGCCAGGGTCAGGTGCGGGTGGAAAGGCCGCGAATCGGGGACGACGCCGGCGGCGCGCTCGACGGCCGCGGCCACCGCGGTGTGCAGCCGCGCCAACGCCGCCGACGGCCGGCCGTCGGCGCCGGCGAGGCCGGCCCACAGCACCCGCGCCTTGCCGCGCGGCGGAAAGGCCCCGGTCTCGTTCAGCCGCAGGCCGATCGCCTCACTCTCGGCGCACGACGCCGCCAGCTCGCGGTGGAGCTCGTCGAGCCGTTCCGGCGCCGTCTCGCCGAGGAAGCTCAGGGTCAGGTGCATGCCCTGGGGCCGCACCCAGCGCGCTTTGGGCAGCTTGCCGCGCAGCGCGCGGGCGCGTCGGTCGAGCTCGTCGCGGAGGTACTCGGGGATCTCGATGGCCACGAAAAGCCGCATCAGACGTCCTCGACGCGAGGGGCGAGCTGCAGCGTGCGCCGCAGCATCTCGAGCACCAACTGGCTCGCCTGCCAGCGGATCTTCTCACGATCGCCGATGAAACGGACCCGCCGGTGGCGCACGCCCGCGGGTCCGGCCACCGCCACGTGAACCGTGCCCACGGGCTTCTCCTCGGAGCCGCCGTCGGGCCCGGCGACGCCGGTGATTCCGGCGCCGTAGTCGCTGGCGTAGCGCGTCCGCACGCCTTCGGCCATGGCGCGGGCGACCGGCTCGCTGACCGCGCCCTCGGCCGCGATCACGTCCGGGTCGACGCCCAGGAGCGACGCCTTGAGCTCGTTCGAGTAGGTCACCACGCCGCCCAGGAAGTAGGCGCTCGAGCCGGTGACGCGGGTCAGACGCTCGGCCAGCAGCCCGCCGGTACACGACTCGGCCGTGGTCAACGTGGCGCCGGCGGCGGCCAGCAAACGCCCGACGACGGCTTCGAGGGTCTCGTCCGCGTCCTCGGTGAAGGCGAGGTCGCCGGCGACCTCGCGGAGCTGCTCGCGCATCGCGGCGAGGCGGGCGCGGCGCTCCTCCTGCGGGCCGCGCACGGAGAGGTGGACCTGGACCTCGCCCGGCGACGCGAGCACCGAGACGCCGTCGCGGCCGAAGCGCTCGTAGAGCGGCGCGATGCGCTCCTCGATCTCCGACTCGGGGCGCGAGGAGATCTTGAAGACGGCGCGGTCGACGCCGTCGGTGGCCTCGCCGAGGCGCTCGCGCAGCCAGGGCTCGAGGCAGGAGCCGATCAGCCCCTCGAGCTCGAAGGGCACGGCGGGAAAGAGGAAGACGGTGGCGCCGCCCGTCTCGAGACGCTGGGCGGGCGCCGAGCCGCGCGGGTTGCGGATCACCTCGGCGCCCGAGATCACCTCGGCCTGGCGGCGGTTGACCTCCGGCAGGGCGCGGCCGAAGTAGCTCTCGTAGCGCTGGCGCATCCATTCCACGTACTTCTCGTCGATCGAGATCGAGCGGTCGAAGGCGCGGGCGGCGGCGGCGCGGGTGACGTCGTCGGCGGTCGGTCCGAGGCCGCCGGAGACGACCACGACGTCGGCGCTCGCGGCCCAGCGGCGCAGCTCGCCGGCGATGGCGTCCTCGTCGTCGCCGACGACCGACTTGCCGATCAGCTCGACGCCGAAGCGGTCGAAGGCCGCGGTGAGCTTGAGCGAGTTGGTGTCGAGGCGCCGGGTGCCGAGGAGCTCGGAGCCGACGGCGAGGATGGCGGCCTTCATGGCCGCTGATGATACTGGACAAGAGAGGGGAGATGGCCTACGATCTGGCGGCGGAGTCGCCGAAAAGGAAGCAGAAATGGCGAGAATAGGACGATTTTTCCAGGAGCCTCGCTCCAGTTACTTCCTTTTCGGCCCGCGCGGCACCGGCAAGTCGACCTGGCTCCGGGCGCACCACCCCGAAGCGCTGTGGGTGGATCTGCTCCAGCCCGACGTCCATCGCCAATACGCAGCGCGGCCGGAGCGCTTGCGGGACCTGGTCCGGGCGCACCGCGGGCACGACGTCGTGGTGGTCGACGAGGTCCAGAAAGTACCCGAGCTGCTCGACGTCGTCCACGGCCTGATCGAGGAGCGACGCGGCCTGCGTTTCGTGCTCACGGGATCGAGCGCGCGCAAGTTGAAGCGCAGCGGCGTCGATCTGCTGGCGGGCCGGGCCTTGCTGCGCTACTTGCACCCCTTCATGGCCGCCGAGCTGGCTCCGAGCTTCAACGCCGACCAGGCCTTGAAGCTGGGTCTTCTGCCCCTGGTCTGGGACGCGGAGGAGCCGGCGGAGGCGCTCAACGCCTACGTCGCGCTCTACTTGCGCGAGGAGGTGCAGCAAGAAGGGCTGGTGCGTGACCTGGGGAGCTTCTCGCGTTTTCTGGAGGTGACGACGTTCTCCCACGGTGCCGTGCTCAACGTCGCGGACATGGCCCGGGAATGCCAGGTGAGCCGAAAGACGGTGGTGGGGTATCTCGAGGTTCTGGAGGATCTGCTGCTGTCCTTTCGCTTGCCGGTGTTTACCCGGCGTGCCCGGCGCCTGCTGAGCGCTCATCCGAAGTTCTACTGGTTCGACTCGGGGGTTTTCGTGTCGATGCGTCCGGCTAGCGTGATCGACCGTCCGCAGGAGATCGCCGGCGCCGCGCTCGAGGGCCTCGTGGCACAGCACCTGCGGGCGTGGATCGACTATTCGGGCAACGACTGTCGGCTCGCCTACTGGCGCACGAAGTCGGGGAGCGAGGTGGATTTCGTGGTCTGGGGACAGGCCGGGTTCTGGGCCCTCGAGGTCAAGCACACGACGACCCTGCGGCCGAAGGACTTGCGGGCGATCCGGGCATTTCGCGAGGACTACCCGGAAGCCACGGTGCGCCTGCTCTACCGCGGCGGTGAGAAGCTCGAGATCGACGGCATCCTTTGTGTGCCGTGCTCGGACTACCTCCTGGGAATCGTTCCGGGTGAGCCCTTGCCTTGATCGCCCTTGGCCATCGCGCACAAACATCAAGCCAGACTTTGGTTTTGTGTAACGGCTGAAAGGCCGGTTCGTGGCCATCATGGCGCCTTCGGCACCAGGAAGTACAACGCTCCGCGTTGCTTCATGAGCCCCGCCCGCAGCGCCGCCTCGTCCCCCCGTCCCCAGAAGAAGTCGACGCGGCCGGTGCCGCGGATGGCGCCGCCGGTGTCCTGATTAAGGACGAGGCGCGCCAGCGGCCCCGCGGAGACGGTGGAGCCGTCCTCGGCCATCGCCGGGACCTCGGTGACGAGGTAGGCGAGGGCGCCGGGCGGGAAGAGGCGGGCGTCGGTGGCGATCGAGCGCCGCGCCGTCACCGGCACGCCGAGGCTGCCGACGGCGGGACCCTCGAGACGGCGGAAGAAGACCACCGACTCGTTGTAATCGAGGACCTCGTCGACCTCCTCGGGGTGCTCGGCCAGGTAGCGGCGGATCGACTGCATCGAGACCTTCTCGCGCTCGAGCTTGCCCTGCTCGATCAGGAGCTTGCCGATCGCGCGGTACTCGCGGCCGTTGGCGCCGGCGTAGCCGATGCGGACCTCGCGGCCGTCGGGCAGGAGCAGGACGCCGCTGCCCTGGATCTCGACGAAAAAGAGGTCCACCCGGTCGCGCGCCCACGCGATCTCCCTCCCCGAGAGCCGCCTGGTCTCGCGGATCTCGCGCCGGTCCGGATAGGGCAGCAGGCGGTTGCCGGAGAGCAGGCCGGTGACCCTCACGCCTTCGAAACGGTCGGAGAATTCGGAGAGGTCGATGCGGAAGAGGTCGCGGGGCGGACCGTAGACGGGAACGTCGTACCCCTTCCGGCGCCGGAGGCTCGCTTCGATCACCGGCACGTAGTAGCCGGTCACCAGCACCTCGTCGCCGCGCGGAAGCTGGTCGGCGGAGTAGACGTCGAAGTCCTCGTGAAGCCGGGCCGCCAGCCGTCCGGGCGTCGGCTCCTCGTCGAGGAAGGCGGCGAGACGTTCCAGGGCGCCGGCGAGCTCGGCGGCGGTGACCTGGCGCGGCCCGTAGGTGAACGCGCGGCCGGCGCTCTGGCGCGCGAGCCAGGTCAGATTGCGCTCGAGCGCCTGGCGCAGGCTCGCGAGGTCGCCGTCGTCGACGAGCGAGGGCAGGGCATGCCACAGCACGGGCCGCAGCGCCAGCCGCGGATCCGTCACCTCGACGGCCGGCGCCGGCTCGGGGGGAGGAGGCGAGGGAGGCGGCGTCGAGCACGCGGTGACGACGAGAAGTACAGCCGGCACACGGAGGGCTCTCGTCCAGGCCATGGGTAGGGTCGTACTGGGGTGTAGGGGCGCACGGCGTGCGCCCGGCCGCGGGCGGAGCTTCATCGCGGCAGCACCTCCAGACGCACCGTGTCGTCCGGGTTCAGGTGCGTCCCGTCGAGAGTGCTGTCGGCCGAGGCGCGAAAGTTGCGATCGGTGCCGGCGCCCCACCACTCCACCGCCAGGAGCACGAGCGCCAAAGCGCCCACCGCCCACCAGCCACGCTTTGTCAGGCCGGGGACGCCGAGGCGCCGCGCCAGCTCCACCGGCCCCGCCGCCGCCACGCTCAGCCAGAACGGCAGCAGCACCAGCCCCTGACGCCCGTAGCCGAAGAAGAGGGCGACGACGGCGAGGCTCACGGCCGAGACCGCCGCGACGAGCACGCCCCAGCGCCGCGCCCCGCCCGGCCGCGCCAAGCAGACGGCGAGCCCCGCCGCGGAAAGCGGCGCCAGCCACCACGCGTTGACGCCCGAGTCCGGCACGAAGACGTCGATCGGACGGCGCTCGCCGGTGAGGCCGCCCGGCCAGTTCCACTGCGTCCAGCCGAGCTTGAGGACGTCCGCGGTCAACCGCCACTTGACGAACGCCAGAATGGCGAAATCGGACGGGTGCGAGCGGATCCACCGCCACGCCATCTCGTCGCCGTGGAGCACGTACTCCAGGTGGCGTGGGTCCTCGAAGTCGAGCTGGTCGGAGCCGGTGCCGCCGGTGATCGGCGCGGCGGAGAAGGTGCCGTCGGCGCCGGGACGGTTGGCGAGCGCCAGGTTCAAGGGACCGTAGATCGTCAAGGGCACGAAGGTCGGCAGGGGCTCGGCGAGCCGCCCGGCCTTCTCGGCGTTGAACCGCGCGAGGACGAGAGCGTTGCGCGCCGTCCACGGCGCCACTGCCGCCGCCCAGCCGACGGCGGCGACGACCCAAGGCAGCGCCGCCGCGACGCGCTCGCGTCGTCCGCGCAGCGCGCCGTACAGCCCGGTGCCCACGAGCAGCGCCGCCACCACGGCCGACTCGGCCCGCACCAGCGCCATGACGCCGAGCAGCAGCCCGAGGACGAACGCGGTCGTCCTCGGGCGCGTCGACGCCACCGCTCCCGGCGCCGCGAGCGGATGCTCGAGCCCGCGGCTCCACAGCAGCAGCGCACTCATCAGCAGCGTCAGGTAGAGCCCTTCGCTCACCGGCGCCACCGCGATCACGTAGAGCCCGAAGTGGTAGACGCAGAGCGCGGACGCGACGAGCGCGGCGGCGTGCCCGAGGTAGGGCCGCACCAGGAGGTAGAGCAGGCCCACCGCCAGGCTCGAGACCAGCGCCAACGCACTCTTGACGGCGAGGTGCGGGATCTCCCGCGCCCCCGCGCCGGCGCCCAGCAGCGTGTGGACGAAGGCCAGGAAGGCCGGGAAGCCGGGCGGGTGGAAGGGGATGCCGTGGTCGTAGAGGCGGCCTTCGATCAGCGACCGCGCGTAGACGAAGAAGGCGCGCGAGTCGCCTTCGTAAAAGACGGTGAACGGCCACGCCCGGTCGCGGTTGGAGTGGAGGAAGGCCAGGCGGTGGAGCCAGGCGAGGAGCGCCAGGCCGGCGGCCCAGAGCACGTCCGGCGAGACCGTGCGCCGGGGACGGAGGGCGGGACGGCCTCGCGCGCGCATCCGCCTCAGACGTCGCCCGTCATGATGAAGAGCGGCTGGCGGAGGAACGACGTGTAGCGCGGCCGCAGCCGCGCGGCGTTGTAGTGCTTGGCCACGTCGACCACCTTCTTACGCCCCACCACGACGTCGATCGGCACGCTGTCGTAGCAGCCGTTGCGCAGGCTGACGAGGCGGCCCGAGGTGTTCGCCAGCACCAGGTCCAGAGCCAGGTTGCCGAACGCCATCGGCACGATCGAGTCGAGCGCGTCGGGGTCGCCGCAGCGCACCAGGTAGCCGAGCCGCTGGCTGACGACGTTGACCCGGTGCCCATGGTTGAACGCCGCCGATCGTTTCTTGAGCTCTTCCGCCACGTGCTCGCCGATGCCGCCGAGCTTGCGGTGGCCGTACTGGTCCTTCTCCTCGCCGGCGAACGACATGCCTTCCTGGCCGAGCATCCGCGCCCCCTCCGACACCAGGACGACGGCGTAGTGGCTGGGGCTCTGGTGGCGGTCCTCGGACAGGATCTCGGTCAGACGGTCCAGGTCGAAGGGCTGCTCGGGGATCACGCAGCGGTCGGCCGCGCCCGCCAGGGTCGGCACCAGGGCCGTGTAGCCCGCGTAACGCCCGAAGACCTCGATCACCAGGAAACGCTCGTGCGACCCGGCGGTGGTGCGGAGCTGGTGGGTCAGGGCGAGAGTGCGGGTCACGCAGGTGCTGAAGCCGATGCAGTAGTCGGTGCCCGGCACGTCGTTGTCCATGGTCTTGGGGATCGCCACCACCTTGACGCCCTCGGCGTGGAGCCGGTGGGCGTAGCTCAGGGTGTCGTCGCCGCCGATCGGGATCAGGAAGTCGATGCCCAGGAGCTCGACGTTGCGCAGCACCTCGCTCGTCAGGTCGTTGGTCGCCTCGGTGTAGCGGTCGCGCAGGTGTGGGGGGACGACCTCCGCCGGCAGGCTGCTCGGCCGCGTCCGCGAAGTGTGGAGGAAGGTGCCGCCGGTGCGCCCGGCACGGTTGACGACGTTGGCCGTCAGCTCCTGGACGTGGCGGCTGTAGTCGTCCTCGTCGGGGTCGAGGTCGACCAGGCCGGCCCAGCCCCGCCGGATGCCGAGCACCCGGTAGCCCTCGCTTTGGGCGCGGATGGTGATGGCGCGGATGGCCGGGTTGAGACCGGGGACGTCGCCCCCGCCGGTCAGGATCGCGATGGTCTTCGTGTTCTTGGCCACGATCAGGTCTCCTCATCGTCGAGCAGGTCGACGCTGGCGAAGCGTTTGCCCTCGAGCATCTCCAGGCTGGCGCCGCCGCCGGTCGACACGTGGCTCACCCGGCCGGCGAAGCCCATTTGCTCGATCGCCGCGGCGCTGTCGCCGCCGCCGATGACGGTGGTGGCGCCCGAGGCCGCCACCGCCTCGGCCACGGCCCGGGTGCCGGCGTCGAAGGGCGGCATCTCGAAGACGCCCATGGGGCCGTTCCACACCACGGTGCCGGCGCCCGCGATCTCGGCGGCGAAGAGCTCGCGCGTCCGCGGGCCGACGTCGAGCCCCTGGAAGCCGTCGGGCACGTCGCCGGCGACCACCTGTCTGGCGGCGTCGGCCGAGAAGGCGGCGGCGCAGTGGGTGTCGACCGGCAGCACGAGCTTGCCGCCGCCGCGCCGCAGCAGGTCGCCGGCGCGCTCCACCAGGTCGGGCTCGACGAGGCTCGAGCCGACCTTCTGGCCGCGGGCGAGGAAGAAGGTGTAGGCCATGGCGCCGCCGATCAGGATCTTGTCGCAGACCTCGAGCAGCCGGCCGATGACGGTGATCTTGTCGGAGACCTTGGCGCCGCCGAGGATGGCGACGAAGGGGCGCCGTGGGTCGGCGATCACCTCGCTCAGGTAACGGATCTCCTTCTCGACGAGGAAGCCGCAGACCGCCGGCTTGCCCTCCTCCTTCATGATCCGCGGCACCGCCACCATCGAGGCGTCCTCGCGGTGGCAGGTGCCGAAGGCGTCGTTGCAGTAGACGTCGCCGAAAGCGGCGAGCCGGGCGGCGAAGCCCGGGTCCCCCTTCTTCTCCTCCTTGGCGAAGCGCAGGTTCTCGAGCAGCAGCACGCCGCCCGGCGCCAGCGCCGCCGCCTTGGCGCGGGCGTCCTCGCCCACGGTGTCGCGGGCGAAGCCCACCTCACGAGCGAGAAGCTCGGCGAGCCGCGCCGCCGCGGGCTCGAGGCTGAATTCCGGCTCCGGGCCCTCGCCCTTCGGGCGTCCGAGGTGGCTCATCAGGATCGCCGCGCCGCCGCGCGCGAGCACGCTCCCGATCGACTCGAGGGCCATGCGGATGCGGCGGTCGTCGGTGATCCGGCCGTCCTGGAGCGGCACGTTGAAGTCGACGCGCATCAGCACCTTGCGGCCGTCTACGTCGACGTCGGCGATGGTCTTCTTGGGCATCGAGGCGTCCTCCCGGGTCTCGCGACGGACCTTACCACGCGTCCCGGAAGCCGGATAACATCAGGCATCATGATCAGGAAGCTCCTCAGGATCCTCCTGGCCCTCGCAGTCATCGTGGCGGTCGCGGGCGCCGTCTACTTCGCGCTCGCCGCCTGGCGCTCCCGGAGGGACGCCCGCGAACGCGCCGAATCGCCCCAGGGACGCCTGCCGCCAGACGTCAGGCCCGTGGCCTACGACCTCGAGCTGCGCATCGATCCCCGGCGCGACCGCTTCGAAGGCAAGGCCGCGATCCGCCTCGACGTGACCCGGCCGACGGACGTGATCTGGCTCCACGGCCAGGACGTCGACCCGACGTCCGCGGCCGTGGTGACGGCGGACGGCGTCCGCCGCGACGCCGACTACCGCGAGATGGGGCGTTCGGGCGTCGTCCGCCTGCGGCCCGCCGCGCCGCTCGCCGCCGGGCCGGCGACCCTCGAGATTTCCTACACGGCGCCGCTCGGATCCAGGCTCGCGGGCGCCTATCGCGTCGACGTCGGCGAGCAGTCCTACGTCTTCACGCAGTTCCAGGCCACGGACGCGCGGCGCGCCTTCCCCTGCTTCGACGAGCCCGCCTTCAAGACGCCCTTCGACGTCGCCCTGGTCGTCCCGCGCGGCGTCCACGGCCTGGCGAACGCGCCCGAAATCTCCCGCGAGGATGCCGGCGAGGGCTTCCAGCGCCTCCGCTTCGCCACTACGCCGCCCTTGCCGACCTACCTCGTGGCCTTCGCCGTCGGACCCTTCGACGTCGTCGAGTGGGAGGCCGTGCCGCCCAACGCGGTCCGTCCCCACCCGGTCCCGCTGCGCGGCATCGCGGCGGCCGGCCAGGGCGGGAAGCTCGGCTACGCGCTGAGCCAGACGGCGGCGATCCTCGGCCTGCTCGAGGAGTACTTCGGCAGCCCCTATCCCTTCGCCAAGCTGGACCTCGTGGCGGTGCCCGACTTCGCGGCCGGCGCCATGGAGAATCCGGGGCTCGTCACCTACCGCGAGGAAATCCTGCTCGTCGGCGATGACGCCTCCGCGGAGGTCCGGCGCGAGTACGGCTTGATCCATGCCCACGAGCTCGCTCACCAGTGGCACGGCAACCTCGTGACCATGCCCTGGTGGGACGACGTCTGGCTCAACGAGTCGTTCGCGACCTGGATGCAGGAGCGGATCGCCGAGGCCTGGGCCCCCGAGCTCGAGCTCGGCGGCGAAAGGGTCCGCTCGGCGCACGGCGTCATGCGGTCGGACGGCTACGTCAGCGCACGGCAGGTGCGTCAGCCCATCGCGAGCCCTCACGACGTCGCGAGCGCGTTCGACGGCATCACCTACGAGAAAGGCGCCGCGGTGATCCGGATGTTCGAGAGCTTTCTCGGCGAGGAGGCGTTCCGCGCCGGCGTCCGCGCCCACCTCGAGCGCTTCGCCCGCGGCCACGCCACCACCGACGACTTCCTGGAGTCGATCGCCGCGGCCCTGGCGGCGGCGGGCGACGCCCCTTCAGGCGACGCGTTCGTCGCGGCGTTCCGCTCCTTCGTCGAGCAGCCGGGCGTCCCGTTGCTGCGCACCGAGTGGAGCTGCGACGGCGGCGTCGTCGAGATCCGGCTCGCCCAGAGCCGCTACCTCCCCGTGGGCTCCCAGGGCTCGCCGGACGCGCTGTGGCGGATCCCGGTCTGCGTCAAATCCCTCGCCGGCGCCGGGCCGGCGACCGAGTGCCTGCTCATGACCGAGCCCGCCGCGACGCTGCGCCGCGAGGGCTCGCCCTGCCCGTCGGCGGTGATGCCCAACGCCGGCGCCGAGGGCTACTATCGCTGGTCGTTGCCCCGCGACGGCTGGACGGCGCTGCTCGCGTCGCTCGACCGGCTCTCGGAGGAGGAGATCTACTCGGTCCTCGACAACCTGGAAGCGGAGCTGCGGGCCGGCCGCGTCGACGTCGGCTTCTTCCTCGACGCGGTGCGTCCCGTCGTCGCGCTCGACGCCTGGGACCTCGTCATGGCGCCGATCGACGAGCTCAAGTTTATCGCCAACTACCTCGTTCCCGAAGACCGGCGTCCCCGGATGCGGGCCTTCATGGAAGCCCTCTACCTGCCGCGCTACCGCGAGCTGGGGCTCACCGCCGACACCCACCTCGACCGCCAGGATCCGGTTTCGACGGCGCTGCTGCGCAGCCGGCTGGTGGCCTTCCTGGCGCTCGACGCGCGGTCCTCCGAGGTCCGCGACGATCTCCTCGGTCCGGGAAAGGACTTCATCGGTTTCGGCGGCGACGGCGCTCTCCACGCCGAGGCGATTGACCCGGACCTGGCGACGCCGGCCCTGACTGTGGCGCTCGAAGAGCTGGGCGAGCCCTTCTACGAGGCGCTTCGCGAACACGTCCAGGGCTCGGACGACGCGGACTTCCGCCGCCGGGCGCTCCTCGCCCTGGGCCAGGTTACCGACCCGGAGCTCTCGCGCGAGGCCCGGAGCCTCGTGCTGTCGTTCTCGCTCCGGCTCGGCGAGAAGGCCTACGTGATGGTGGGCCAGATGCGCCAGCCGGAGAACCAGGAGCGGCTCTACGAGTGGCTCAAACGCTACTACGGCGTGCTCGCGGCGATCCTTCCGGACGCCTACGTCTCACGCACGCCGATGGTCGCCTCGAGCTTCTGCGACCGGGAGCTCCTCGCGGACGTGAGGGCCTTCTTCGAGCCCCGCATGCGCGAGGTCCACGGGGGTCCGCGGTCGCTCGAGAACGTGCTGGAGCGGATCGAGGTCTGCGCGGCGCTCGTCGCGTCGCAACCGGACTTCGAGGTGCCCCGGATCTGATCGCCCGTAGGTCAGGCTCCGCCTGACGTTCAGGTCCGCCGCACCAGGATCCGGCCGGTCACCCCTCCCGCAAGAACGCCGCCCGGCCGATCCGACGCAGCCCCTCGCGCATGGCCTCGTACGTGTGCTCGTGCGTGAAGAGCCACAGCAGCCGGGTGTGCCGGTTGCGGGGCGGACGGGGCACCGGGGCGTAGCCGTCGGTGAAGACGATGAGGCCGTCGTATTCCGGGTGCTCGTCGACGTAGTCGACGACGGGGTCGAAGCTGGTGCCGCCGCGCCCCTCGACGACGATTGAGCGCCGGGCGCGCCGGAAGGTGAGCGCCGGGCCCTTGACCTCGGCGTCGAACTGGATCACGTCGATCGAACGCACGCCGTACTTGAAGAAGCGGTTGACCACCGAGAAGCCACGGGCGACGTCGTCGCTGCCCATCGAGCCGCTGACGTCGACCGCCACCAGCAGCCGGGTGGTGAAGTCGTAGCGGCTGCCCATGTAGAGGAAGCCGTAGCGGCGGTTGGGCTTCATGCGCGTCAGGCGACGGTGGATCGAGAGCACGCTGGCGCGGAACTGACGCAGGACGGCGCGGTAGTCGAGCTTCGGCCGCAGCGTCGCCAGGATGCGCTCGCGGTGGCGGCCCGCCAGGGAGCCCCAGGAGTCGGTCTCGGCGGCGGCCAGGATCTTCTCGTCGACCGCCAGCGCCACCAGGTCGTCGGCGCCCCAGAGCTCGGTGTTCTCCTCGCCGGCGGACGCGGGATGGGCATAGGCCGCGAGGGGACCGGCGTCGCCGTCGCCGTCTCCCGCGTCTCCGTCTCCGGCAGCCGCGACGCCCCAGCCGGTGAGGGCGGCGGCCGGCGTTTCGAGCAGCTTCGCGTAATAGAGCTCGAAGTACTGCAGGTCGTGCCCGTCGCCGAAGACGTCGCGCGCCCGCGGCACCGGCAGCTCGGTGTCGAGGTACTCCTGGAGCGTGACGTTGCTCGCCAGGTAGGCGAGGTCGGCGCGGGTCTTGCGCCGCGCGTACGGGTGTTTGAGGACGATGCGCATCGCCTCGAAGGCCATCACCGTCTCGAGGCCGCGGGCGTCGAGCCGGTCGACGAAGCGGGGGCTCACCTCGATGCGCCCGTGGCCGACCCGGATCGAGCGGATCCGCGGATCGACGACGAGCTGGTGCATGGTCCACACGGCGAAGAAGAGCGGCTCGGCCACGAACCACTTCTCGGCCACCCGGGTGATGCGCTCGCGCGCCAGGAGCCTGGCCATGCCGCGGTCCCCGCGCCCCTCAGTCGAAGCGGATGTTCTTCACGTAGTCGGTCAGGAGCTCGACGATCTCGAAGGAAACCGCGGCGAAGCCCATGGCCGCGGCGAACTTGGGGCTCTCGAGCATCGACGCGAAGTGCGCCACCGCCTCGCGCTTGCCGCCGTCCTGGAGGAAGCGCAGGTAGGCGAGCAGCCCCCGCCGGGCCGCGTCCGCGCGATCCGCCGGGCAGTGGCCGCCGTTGATCCAGAAGACGACCTGCTCGTTGAGCAGCACGAGGTCCTGGAGGGCGAGCTTCGCGAGCTTCTTCTTGTGCCGGCTGAAGCGCAGCAGGAGCTCGTCCGGCGTGACGGGCAGGGCCCCGGCGAGGCTTTTCTTGAACGCCAGGGCCGCCGCCGTGCCGACGATCCCGGCGAGGATCTTGACGAGCGTGTCGTCGACGTGCTCGAACGGCCGCAGGAGGGCCGACGCCCGCGCCCACGCCCGCCGGTCGGGACCCTTGACGAGACCGGCGCGGGCGGTCAGCGCTTCGGCGGCGGCGCCGCCGCCGTCGCCGTCGAGGTGCTGGTGGTGGCGCTGGATGAAGGAGACGACGCGCGCGTCGACGCCGTTCTCGTCCGCCCACAGCAGCCAGTCCTCCACCGTCGGCGCGAGCTCGTAGAGGTTGAAGCGCGATACCAGGGCCGGGTCGAGGTCGGTGAGCTGGTACTCGTCGCCCTCGTTGACCGCGGCGACGACGATCGAGCCCGGCGGCAGGCGTTTTCCCGCCAGGGTCTTGTTCAGGGCCAGCTCGTGGACCGACTGCAAGATCTCGGGCCGGGCGCGGTTGAGCTCGTCGAGGAAGAGCACGATCGGCTTGCCGTCGACGGGCCACCAGTAGGGCGGCAGAAAGACCGAGCGGCCGGTGGCCTCGTCCTTGTTGAGCAGGCCGATGAGGTCGCCGGGATCGCTCATCTGGCCGAGGAAGAAGGCGACCACCTCCATGCCGCGCTCCTCGCGATAGAAGCGGGTGACGATCTCGGACTTGCCGATCCCGTGCTTGCCCACCAGCATCACGTTCTGGTTCGCGGGCGTCAGGCGCAGGACTTCCAGGAGCTCTCGGGCGTCGATCCTCATCCGTTCTCCGTCTCGCCGCCGTCCGGGTCGCGGTAGGTGATCCACTCGCCGCGCCAGGGCAGCGAGCGACGGCTCACGGTCTTGAACGTCACGCCGGCGGCGTAGGATTCCCGCAGCGAGCGGATCACCGCCGGCAGCCGCGGCAGGACCTCCTGGAAGCGCCTGGGCGGAACGAGGATCTCGACGGCGTCTTTCTTCTCGGTCAGCTTCACCCAGAGCTTGAAGCGGCTGGCCGTGAGCTGCGCCATGACGTCGATTCCCTCCTCGCGCGCCAGCTTCCTCACCTGCGCGACCATGGCCGCCTCCTGGAAGGCCTGCACCTTTTCGCGCCGCTTCCCCAGCGCCTGCTGGCGCTCGATCCGGCGTTTGTACTCGCCCACGAAGGCGACGATCTCCTCGAAGCTGCTCACCTTGGCGCTCGCCTTCTCGGCGGCGAAGCCGCCGCCTTCGATCTCGAGCCGCCCGAGCTCGTCGAGGCGAAGCTGGAACAAGTCGGACCCGTAGCTGTAGCGCCCGTCGGGGTCGTGCAGTCGCATCGTACACAGGTGCCGGGCCCGTTCGTCCTCCGGGACCCAGGTCGTCCCGCGCTCGAAATCGACGAACCGGTCCCCCTTGAACCGCTTCCGGAGCCGGGAGACGAACGCCTCGCGCTCGTCGTCGGCGATTTCCAGCGGGGCGTCGCCGGGGAAGTGCTCGCGCAGGAGCTTCCTGATGCTCGGGTGCGGTAGACTCATGACGAGCCCAGTATAAGCTCCGTATTCCGGACCTGGACCGCGAGCCCGCCCCTTCGCCCCGCCATGGCACAAACTCCCATCCGCTGGCTCCACCTCTCCGACTTCCACTTCCAGGCCCTCGAACGCTGGGACCGCCGCAAGACGCTCCAGGCGCTCCTGCGTCACGTCGAGAAGCTCCGCGACGAAGGGCCGCGTCCCGACTTCGTCTTCGTCACCGGCGACGTCGGCTTCTCCGGCAAGCCCAAGGAGTACGACCAGGCCGTCCTGTTCTTCACCGCTCTTGCCGAAAAGCTCGAGCTTGAGCCGCGCGAACGCTTCTTTTTCGTCCCCGGCAACTATCCCGGCGGCAAGTACGACAAGACGTATCTGGCGGCCGACGTCATCGCCCGCGGCCCAACGTCCAGGTGCCGGAGCTCTTCGTGCCGTTGCGATTGGAGACGCGGGACGAAAAGAAGAAGGGCTGGACGACGAAGGAGCTCGTCGACCATCTTCTCGACAAACCGGCGGACGGCAAGCGTGCGGCGCGCGTCGCCGTGCTCGGCGATCCCGGAAGCGGCAAGACCACGCTCTGCCGCTTCGCTGCCGTGGTGATCGCCGGCGAGACGGAGTGCGAGGGCCTCAGGGTGACGGACGAGATCCTGCCCCTCTTCCTGCCGTTCCGCGACTACGTGCGCGTGTGTCGCGAGACGAACGACCGCTCGCTCGTGGAATACCTGGAGGAGCAGGCGCGCGCTCAGCTCCAGGTCGCGGTCCCCGAAGGATTCCTGGAAGCCTCCCTGGACGACGGACGCGCCGTGCTTCTGCTCGACGGGCTCGACGAGGTGGGCTCCCCCGAGGACCGCGTGGAGATGCGCGGGCGCGTGCAGGCGTTCTGCCGTCTCTACCCGCGCACGCCCGTGCTCGTCACCAGCCGCTTCGCCGGCTACGAGGACGCGCCCTTGCCCCGCCAGGGTCCTGAAGCGTTCGTCCACCTGGGGCTTGCGTCGTTCGACGACGACGACTTGCGGCGTTTCGTCACGTCGTGGTACGCGGTGCAGGAGGCGAACGACCCGGTAGCTCGCGATCGCGGCGCCGCCGACCTGGTGGCGGCCCTCGAGGCTGACGCGCGCGTCCGCGAGCTGGCGCGCAATCCCATGCTCGCCACGTTGATCGCGCTCGTCCATCGCTACGAGGCCCATCTGCCGGGAGAGCGGGCGGCGCTCTACGACATCTGCGTCAAGACGGGTGCGTTTTCTGGAGGAGGGGACGGGGATCCTCGTGGAGCAGCGTCCCGGCGTCTTCGCCTTTTTCCATCTCTCGCTCATGGAGTACCTGGCGGCTCGCGGTTGGGACGCGGAGGGGAATCTGGAAAAGGATCTCCCTGAGCGCATCGATGTATCGATCTGGCGCGAGGTCTGTCTGCTGGCGGTGGGCAGCCGGGCGACGGACAAGGCGTTTCTCGACCGTCTCTACGAGACGCTTGGCGAGAAACCAGGCGGCTGGATGTTCCTCCTCCATGGTCTGCGCGAGGAGGCGGCGTTCGACGATGAGCAGCGGCAGGCCATCGTCCGTGCGGCCGGGGCGAGACTGCTCGGCGGGGTGCCCTGGCTGTGGGAGGCGGATCAACGCGCCCTGAACGATCTGATGCGCTTCTCTTTGCGTCATGCCGAGTGGACCCGGAGCTGGGTGGCCAACGAGCTCGCCACGGCAAGGGGCGAGGCGTTGCGGGCGATCGTGGCCTTGCGTTTCAACGACAAGGCGACGCTCGTGGCCGTGAAGCAGCGCCAGGACGCCAGACGCGTCGCGCCGGATCTGCTCGAATACTGGCCGGGCTCGGACGCCGGCAGGTGGGCGTCCGCCGAGGCCGAAGCGCGGGACGCGTTCGTGTGGGCCAGGGAGAGCCCCGGGGAGCTGGCGGCAGTGCGCTCGCTTGCGGCCCTGCGCGACGGCGAGAAGCTCTCACCGGGGTTCGTCGCGGGTGTCCTGCGCTGGACGGCGTCCACGGCGGCGCTGGCACGATCGAACGCGGACCGCCTGGCGGACGTCGAGCGTCCCGGTGGCCGCGGTCTTCCCGCGGGGATCCGCGTCGAACCGGGCTCGCTCGCTCTCCGTGTCGGGATCGTGAGCGCTCCTCGGCGAGGAGCCGGAGCACTGGCTGCCGCGCTCGCAGTGGCACCTGTGCTACCTGCTCCACGACCCCGAGGACGCCGTCCACCGCCGCGCGCTCGACGCCGCCGTCGACGAAGGGCTGAAGGACGCGGAGCAGCCGTGGGTGGCCGAGGAGCTCAGGAAGCTCATCGTCCCCGCGGGGTGACTCGACGAAGCGTCGAGCCCGCTGGGAGCGCCGGCGTCTCGCCGGCGCCCTTCACCGAGCTCGTCGTCATCGGGGGCTGTGGGAACTGTGGGGAACCGATTATGACAGCTTGATAATCTCAAGAAGTGATAACCGAGGCTGCTGTGACAGCTTGGAAATCTCAAGAAGTGATAACGGAGACTGCTGTGACAGCTTGGAAATCTCAAGAAGTGATAACAGTGGCTGTTGTGACAGCTTGGAAATCTCAAGAAGTGATAACGGAGGCTGTTGTGACAGCTTGGTAATCTCAAGAAGTGATAACAGGGGCTGTTGTGACAGCTTGGTAATCTCAAGAAGTGATAACGGAGGCTGCTGTGACAGCTTGGCAACTCTCAAGACGTCACAACAGCCAACGATGATCCTGCTCGCCCGAGCCGACTCCTGGTGGTGGAATTCGGCGCTGACTCGGCACCGACACGGGGTGAGCGAGCGTGCCCGCGGCCAGGGGCACCACCTCGACGGCGACCGTGGCCTGGCCGCCGGCGTCGAGCTCGCCGAGCACGCAGGCCAGGCCGCCGCAGGCGTCGGCATGGCACTCGCCCTGGGACGGCGAGGCCGCGACCGGACGGACCGTTCCCGGCACCGGGTCGAACAGCGTCGCGCCGGAGGGCTCGGGACCGTCATTGACAGGCGTCCTTATTCAGGCTGTCCCGGCGACGCCCTGGTGCCGTCCGCGCCTCGCAATCGTCGCGCCTGCTCGGCCGCCTCGCGCGCCGACTCGGCGTCGCCGCGGCGCTGGTGGTACTCGGCCAGCAACAGGTAGTCCTCGGCCTCGAGCTTGCCGTTCCGCGCCTCGGCCACGTGGGTCATAAGCGCCCGCACCCGGTCGAGCTCGCCCTCTTCGAGGTAGAGGCCGGCCAGGGAGCGCAGCGACGGAACGTGCTTGGGCACACGCCGGCAGCTCCCGGTGGCGCAGCTCGGCGCGATCGCCCGCTCGAGGGTGTCGATGGCCTCGCTCCGGCGCCCGAGCTGGACGAGCGCCGCCGCGAGCTGGCGGGGGAGCTCCGCCGCCGCCGGAAAGGCCCGCGCCGCCTCCACGAGGTAGCGCCGCGCCTCCTCGAAGCGCTCCGTCACCATCAGCGCCAGGGCGTAGTGGTAGCAGAGGCCCTCGTCGGCCTGCGCCGGAACCGCCGCCTCGTCGAGCCGCTCGACGAGCGCCTCGGCCTCGCCGAGGCCGAGCATGGCCTCGGCCCACAGGGCGGGGACCGAGGTCGTGCGCGCGTGGTCGAGGGGCTCGTCGCCGAAGACCTCCCAGACCGCCTCGAAGTCGGCGCGCGCGTGCGCGAAGTCCCGGCCGAGAAGACGGCAGCGCCCGCGCTCGAGACGGTAGACGGGATCGCCGGGACGGGCCTCGGCGAGCTCCTCGAGCACCGGACGGGCGGCCTCGACGCGCCCTTCGTTGAGCTCGACCAGGGCGCGGCGAAAAGCCTCGGGACGCTCCTCGTAGCGCTCGGCCACGTCGTCGTCCATGGTGTTGAGGATCGCCTCGTAGTGATCGTCGAGGTCGAGGGGCGCGCGGTCCCGCTCGTCTTCGTCGGGGCCGCGCGGCGCCAGGGCCTCGGCGAGGGCCGCGGCGTCGCTGCGCTTCGCCTCCTCGCCGGCGCGCTGCGCCAGCTCGGCGGCGCGACGCGCCAGCTCGTCGCGGCGGCCCTCGTCGCCGACCTGCTCGCGGGCGGCCTCGATCCACTCGGCGGCGTCCTCGAAGAAGCCCGACGCTTCCGCCAGGTCGGCGCGCTCGAGGGCGGCCTGGGCCAGGGTGTCGCGGGCGCGCCGCACGAGCTGCTCGGCCTGGCTGGTCTGGGCCAGCGAGCCGCCCTTCAGGGCGCGCTCGGCCACGCGCAGGGCCTGCGCCGCGTCGCCGCGGGCGAGCAGGCCCTCGGCGCGCTCGAGCAGGGCGCGGGGATCCGATTTGAAAAGGCGGTCGAGGAGTCCCATGGAGTCTCGAGCTTACAGGACCGGGGCGCGGACGAGCGCAGGGGCTTCGCTCAGACCGTGCGCGAGAACTTCACCTCGCGGTTGCGCGCCAGGTACTCGTCGAAGACCATGGCGACGTTGCGCACCAGCAGACGGCCCGCCGGGGTGACGTCGAGGGTGCCGGGGCCGAGCTCCACGAGGCCGTCCGCCCCCAGCGGAGCCAGGGACGCGAGCTCGGCCGCGAAGTGACGGCCGAAGTCGACGCCGTGGCGGCGCCCGAGCTCGGCGTAGTCGAGGTGGAGGTGGCACATCAGCTCGAGGATCACGTAGCGCCGCAGCTCGTCCTCGGGGGTCAGGACCAGGCCGCGGCAGGTGGCGAAACGGTCCGCCGCGATCCGCTCCTGGTATTCGGCCACCGTCTTCACGTTCTGCGCGTAGCCGCCGCCCACCAGCCCGATGGCCGAGGCCCCGAAGCCCACCAGGTCGGTCTCGCCCCAGGTCGAATAGCCCTGGAAGTTGCGCGTCAGGCTGCGGTCGAGCAGGGCCCGGGCCAGCGGGTCTTCGGGACGCGCGAAGTGGTCCATGCCGATCATCACGTAGCCCGCCGCGGCGAGCTTCTCGTAGGTCGCCTCGAGGATCGTCAGCTTCTCCTCGGGCGAGGGCAGCGCGTCCGAGTCGATCACCCGCTGGTGGCGCAGCACCTCCGGCAGGTAGGCGAAGTTGAACACCGCGAAGCGCTCCGGGGCCATGGCGATGGCGGCGTCCAGGGTGCGCTCGAAGCTCGCCGGCGTCTGGTGCGGGAGGCCGTAGATCAGGTCGAGGTTGACGCTCTCGATGCCGCGCGCGTGGGCGCCGTCGACCACGGCGCGGGTCACCTCGGCGGACTGGACGCGGTTGATCGCTTCCTGCACCCGCGGCTCGAGGTCCTGGAGGCCGGCGCTCAGGCGGTTGACGCCGGCCTCGGCAAAGGCGTCGAGGTGCGCGGGCGTCATGGTGCGCGGGTCCACCTCGACGCCGATCTCGCACCGCGGGTGCAGGCGGAAGTGGCGCGTGAAGCAGGCAAGGAGCTCGCCGAGCATGGCCGGCGGGAAGAAGTTCGGGGTGCCGCCGCCGAGGTGGATCTGCACCGTCTCGCGCAGGTCGCCCGCCAGCAGCGCGGCGGCGTCGGCGATCTCGCGCTTGACCAGGTCGAGGTAGACGCGGCCGCGCTTGGGGTCGCGCGAGACGGTGACGTTGCAGCCGCAATAGAAACACAGGGTGCGGCAGAAAGGCAGGTGGACGTAGAGGGAGAGCCGCCGGCCGCCGCGGGCGCTCGACGCGAGCAGGCGCTCGTAGTCGGCAGCCTCCAGCTCCTTGAAGTTGGGGGCCGTGGGGTAGGACGTGTAGCGCGGTCCGGGGCCGTCGTATTTGCGGATGAGGTCCCGGTCGACGGCGATCCCGGGCCAGGAGGCCGGTGGGAAGCGAGCCGCGGCGGGCGGCTCGGGGCCGGGACGTCTCGAGGTGCTCGCGGCGGTCATCGGTCAGCTCTCCCTGGTTACGGATCGACGACGACCTCGTCGTCGTCGCCTCATCCTGCCATCCACGGCCGCCGCTTCCAACCTTCTTCGGCGCGGTCCTCTCTACACGGAGGGGTAGGCGGCGGCTACCCCGGAGGGGGAGCATCCCTGGTGTGGCATGATCGGGACCGTCCCGAAAGGAGATCCCGATGCGAACGCTGGCTTCCCTCGTCGTCGTCCTCGCCCTGCCGGCTCTCGCCGGCGCCGACGCTCCCCGCACCCTGCGCCTGGACTATTACCACTCGGGCACCGCCACGGCGGAGGACTTCAGCTTCGACCGCCTGGTGGTCGAGCCGCTGCCCTGGCCGGGTCCCGCCGACGGCCGCCTCGATCCGATCCGCGCCGGCAAGTACTTCTTCGAGGTCGTGGACGCGGCCTCCGGCGCGCCGCTCTACAGCCGCGGCTTCGCCTCGATCTACGGCGAGTGGGAGACCACCGGCGAAGCCGGCGAGCGCCGCCGCACCTTCCACGAGTCGCTGCGCTTTCCCGCCCCCGAGCCGCCGCGCCCCGTGCGCGTCAAGATCTCCAAGCGCGACGCCGCCAACGCCTTCGCCCTGGTGTGGGAGTCCGAGGTCGACCCGGACGAGATGTTCGTGGACGCCTCGGCGCCGCCGCCCCAGGAGGTGCTGGCGCTGCAGGAGAGCGGCGCGCCGGCGTCGAAGGTCGACCTGCTCCTCCTCGGCGACGGCTACACGGCCGGCGAGCGCGGCGCCTTCGAGCGCCAGGCCCGCCGCTTGACGGACGCCCTCTTCGCCACCTCGCCGTTCAAGGAGCGGCGCGGCGACTTCAACGTCTGGGCGATCTGCCCGCCGGCCGCGGAGAGCGGCGTGTCGCGCCCCTCGACCGGGATCCACCGCCGCTCGCCGCTCGGCGCCACCTACGACGCCTTCGGCTCCGAGCGCTACGTGCTGAGCTTCGAGAACCGGCGCTGGCGCGAGGTCGCGGCCTGGGCGTCCTACGAATTCGTGCTCGTCGTGGTCAACAGCGAGACCTACGGCGGCGGCGGCATCCTGGGGCTCTACGCCACGGTGGCCGGCGGCAACGATTGGGCACCCTACGTGGCCGTGCACGAGCTCGGCCACCACGTCGCCGGTCTCGCCGACGAGTACTACACCTCGCCGGTGGCCTACGAGCCGCAGCCGAAGACCGTCGAGCCCTGGGAGGCCAACGTCACCGCCCTCCTCGACCCCGCGGCGCTCAAGTGGGCCGACCTGGTGGACGAGGGCACGCCGCTGCCCACGCCGTGGCCGAAGGCGACGTTCGAGGGCCATTCCCGCGAGATCCAGGAGCGGCGGCGCCGGATCCGCGACGAGCGGCGCCCGGAGGCCGAGATGTCGGCGCTCTTCAGCGAGCAGCAGGCCTACGAGGAGGAGCTCCTGGGCGCGGCGGACCTGGCCGGCAAGGTCGGCGCCTTCGAGGGCGCCAACTACGAGGCGGAGGGCTACTTCCGGCCGCAGGTCGACTGCGTGATGTTCACCCGCGACCGGGTGCCGTTCTGCGCCGTGTGCGCTCGCGCCCTCGAGCGCGTGATCGACCTCTACGCGCGGCCACCCTCACCCCCGGCCCCTCTCCCAGAGGGAGAGGGGAGAAAGAGATCGGGAATCGAGCCCCCTCTCCCTCTGGGAGAGGGGGTTGGGGGGTGAGGGCGGCGAGACGAAGTCTCGTCGGCGTATCGCGATGAATCTGCTCCTGGTCGACGCGGCCGAGATCGCAGGCGGCCGGGTGCGGCTGACCGACCGGCGGGCCGACCACCTGCGCCAGGTCCTGCGGGTCGAGGTCGGACGGACGGTCCGTGTCGGGCGCATCGGCGGCGCCGTGGGCGAGGGCCGGGTCACCGCGGTCTCGGCGGCGGCGGTGGAGCTGGCGGTGGACGTTGGCGGCGCGCCGTGCCCGCGTCCGCCGGTCGACGTGATCGTGGCCCTGCCGCGCCCGCAGGCGTTGAAGCGGGTGCTGCAATACGGCGCCACCATGGGCGTGGGCTCGATCGAGCTGGTGCGCGCCTGGCGGGTGGAGAAGAGCTACTTCCACACCCCCCTCCTGGAGCCGGCGGCGATCCGCCGCCAGCTCCTCCTGGGCGCCGAGCAGGGCGCCGTCACGTGGCTCCCGGAGGTGCGCGTGGAGCCCCGGTTCGCCGTCTGCCTCGAGCGCCTCGCCGGCGATCCCGAGCCGCCGCTGCGGCTGCTGGCGCATCCCGACGCGGGCGAGCCGATCGGCCGCGTGGCGCCGGCGGCGCGGGTCGAGCTTGCCCTCGGTCCCGAGGGAGGGTGGATCGACCGCGAGGTCGAGAGCCTGCGGCAGGCGGGCTTCCGTCCGGTGACGCTGGGCCCCTGGGTGCTGCGGGTCGAGACCGCGCTCGTCGCCGCTCTCGCCCAACTGGCGCTGGCGCGGCGGGAAGGCGCCGATCGTCCGCGCCGGAGCGATCCCTGATACAATCCGCCCGTGACGCCAAGCAGCGCGTGACTTCCCCTCCTATCACCATCTTGCCGAGCGGGGTGAGGCCTTGGCCGAAGGATGGACCTATCGCCTCAAGTTCGGGAAACGCAACCTGGATCTGGCCGAAGGTAAGCTCACGGTGGGGCGCAGCCGCCACTGCGACCTGTCGATCCAGGAGCTCACGATCAGCCGCAAGCACGTCTTCCTGACCATCGGCGCCGGGCAGATCCTGGTCCAGGACCTGGGCTCGTCGAACGGCACCTACGTCAACGGCCGGCGGATGGTGGGGGAATCCGTGCTGCGCGACGGCGACACGCTGCGCCTCGGCCACGCGTCGCTCGAGGTCGAGATCCGCGCCTCCTCCGGCGAGCGCGCCGCCGGCCCGGAGCGTCTGACCGCAGCCCGCGACGTCGCGACCCTGGCGCCCCCGTTGGCCGAGCCCCCCGGCCACCGCACCCCGCGGCCGCCGCCGCCCTCCGGCGCCGGAGAGCTGCCGGAGGACGACGACGCCGAGCCCACCAAGCGCGTCCCGTCGCCGGGGATCGACTGGAAGGCGTTGCGGGCGCGTCCGGCGGGCCTCTGGGAGCGCCTGCTGGCCGTGCTCCTCGACGGCGTGTGGATCGGCGCCCTGGCGGCGCTCGGGTACCGCTTCGGCCGGCCGTCGGCGTTCCTGCTGCCGGCCCTCGCCTTGCCGGCGGTCTGGTTGGGATGGGCGTACCTGGGCACCACGCCGGGCAAGCGCGTGCTCGGGTTGTACGTCCGCTCCGAGGAGGCCGACGGCCGCGGGCTGGGTCTGGTGGTCGCCGCCATCCGTCTCGGCGCGGCGATCCTGAGCCTGGCGCTCTTCGGCCTGGGGTTTCTGATCGTCGCCTTCTCGCCCACGCGGCAGGCCCTGCACGACCGGCTGGCGGGCACGCGGGTGGTGCGGGTCGATCGCGCGCCGTAAACCGCGTGCCGTAAATCAGGTGTAAATCCGCCGGCCCGGCTTGCCCGCGGCCGGTCCGCGCCGCTACGATTCACGCATGCGTGTCCCGTCGTCCGAGCCCCCGGAGGAGATCTGCGCGCCGGCGCAGGAGATCCAGCCGTGGCGGGCGGTGTCGACCGCCGGCCACGGTTGGCGGCGGGTGCTGGGCGGCCTGGGCGGCCTGGTCCTGGGGGCGGTCCTGCTGGTGGCGGCGTGGGCCAAGGCGCTCGATCCGGGCGCCTTCGCCGCGCAGATCGAGCGCGAAGGGCTCGACTTCGTGCTCCCCGCCGCCGCGGTGGCGCTGGCGGCCCTGGCCATCGAGACCTTCCTCGGCGTCGCCCTCGTCCTCGGGGTCCGGCGTCCTTTCGTCCTCTGGCCCGCCGCGGGCCTCGTCGTCTTCTTCCTCTTCCTCACCGGGCGCACCTGGTGGCAGGACGCCCACGGCACCCTCCCCGCCGACGCCGCCGGCTGCGGCTGCTTCGGCAACCTGGTGGAGCGCACGCCGGCCGAGGCCTTCTGGCAGGACCTGCTGCTGCTGGTGCCGGCGCTCCTGCTCGCCTTCGCCGGCCGCTCGCGGGAACAGCTCTGGCGCCTCGAGCCCTCGCCGCCGCGCTACCGCCTGGGATTCGCGGCGGCGTTGACCGCGGCGGTGCTGGTGCTGGCGTGGAAGGCTCCGGAGCTGCCGCTCGACGACCTGGCGACCCGCCTCAAGCCCGGCGTGGCGACGCAGGCGCTGTGCGCCGGCTCGGCCGCGGACGGCAAGCAGGTCTGCCTGGGTGATATCGTTCCGGAGCTGGCCGCGGGCGAGCACGTCGTGGTCCTCGCCGACCTCGACGAAGCCTTCGGCGCGAGCGTCGAGCAGCTCAACGCGTACTACTGGGCCGGCGGCGATCCCGCGCTCTGGGTCGTCTCCGCCGCTTCCGAGCAGGAGCGGTTCGCCTTCCGTTTCGGATTCGGTCCGGCCTTCGAGGTCCGTGAGGCGCCGCCGGCGCTGCTACGGCCGCTTTACCGCACCCTGCCGCGCTCTTTCCTGGTCCGTGCGGGCAAAGTGGTCGAGACCCACGGCGGCCTGCCGCCGCTCGAGCGTTGGAGAGAAACACCATGAGATCGATCCGCGACTTCCGTCGAGCGAGCCTCGGGCTGCTCGCCGCCACCGTCCTCCTCGCGGCGGCCCAGGTATCTCAGCCGGCGGCGGCTCAGATCCCGGCCGACGAGGTGCTGAAGAACTTCGAGATCGTCGGCGACTACGAGTTCGAGCTCGCCGGAGAGACCTTGAAGCACGCCGAGATCTACTACTCGCAACGGGCCGTGGCCTACCTGGTGATGGCGCCGGCGCTCGAGTCGCCGCTGATGATCAGCCCGCGCTCGCGGGCGGTCGAGAGCGTCCACCTGATGAGCGTGCTCAAGCGCGACGACGGCACCGTGGACATCCTGGCCGACGCCCAGCTCGAGCTGGTGGGCCCCTTCGAGCTCGACGGCACCGAGGTCCGCTTCGCGCTCGCCGGCGACACGGCCCGGCTCAAGCCCAAGCCGTGGCTGCTCGGGCTCCGGAGCGGCGACGAGCTCGGGAAGCACAACCCCGAGTACGCCGTCAAGGCCGCTCAGTACGTCCCCAACGGCGCCCACGTCGAGCGCTTGCGCGCTCTCGCCGGCGACGTGCGGGTGCGGGTGTACTTCGGCTCCTGGTGCCCGGTGTGCAAGCGCTACGTCCCCGCCGTCATGCGCCTCGAAAAGGCGCTCGCGGGCTCGTCGATCGAGCTCGAGTATTACGGTCTTCCCCAGCCCATGACGGAGGACCCGGAGAGCGAGCGGGCCGGCGTCCATGGCGTCCCCACCGCCGTCGTCTTCGTCGACGGCAAGCAAGTCGGGCAACTGTCCGGCCAGGAGCTCGCGGCGCCGGAAGCGGCATTGATCGCGCTCCTGGACGCGCCTCGTGAGGCGCGTGGGAAAGCCCCATGAGCGACAGCCTTCGGACGGCCCTCCTCGTCCTCCTGCTGCTCGAGCCCGCGGCGCTCGCCGCCCAGGACGATGAAGCGATGGAGGAGGAGCTGCCGCGCTACCGGCTCGGCTTCGAGGTCAGGGCCCATTACCGCGACAGCGAGCGCGCCCGCTTCCCGGTGCCGTTCCCGTTCACGCCGGAGATGTTGCCGCCGGGTCAGACCCAGGGCTTCATGGAGACCGTGGAGGCCGGCCGGCACACCGACCTCTCGGTGATCACCGTGCACGGGTCGGCCCAGTGGCGCGAGGACCTGGCGGCGCGCGTCAAGATCGACTTCATCGACCGCTACGACCGCAACCCGACCTCGGAGGACCGCGAGGTCGACGTCGACGAGGCGTGGCTGCGCTTCGGCCGCGAGGCCGCGCCGGCCGAGGTGCCGGAGCGCGGCGGCGCCTACGTCAAGCTCGGCAAGTTCGGCAAGTTCGAGCGCCAGGACGACCGCCACCTCCAGAGCTACGGCCTCATGGCCACCGCCTTCAACTTCCTCGAGGACGTGGGCGTCGAGGTGGGGCTCGACTTCGGCCGCCACCTCTACGCCAAGGTCTCGTACAGCCAGGGCAACCCGCTCTTCTTCCGCGACCCCAACGCGCTGGCCGGCGACAACGGCACTTCGGTCTTCGACCCTCGCAACGGGGTCGTGAACCCGGTCTCGGAGATCAAGACCGGCTTTCCGATCTTCTACGACGCCGACGTCGACGAGATCGACTTCGAGCACCCGGAGCTCGGCGCCGGCGTGGGCTGGCGATGGTCGAGCGCCTCGGGCTTCGCGGCCTTCGACGTGTTGGCCTGGGGCTACACCCGCGAGCTCGCCGCCGAGGCCGACCTCCACAACACCTTCTACGGCGGCGACCTCGACCTGCTGCTCGGTCCCGGCAACCTGACGCCGCTGCCGGTCTCGGGCGACGAGAAGCAGGAGGCCGGCGCCAACCTCTGGCTCTACGTGGGCGGCTTCGCGCTCTTCGGCCAGTACGTCGATCAGGACCTGGCGGGCCTCGACCGCACGGGCTACGAGGTCGAGACGTCGTACGTCTTCGACCTGCCGCTGCTGTGGGCGGTCGGCGGACGCCAGCTCTTCCCGTGGGTCTCGCTGGCGGTCCGCTACTCCGAGCTCGACCCCGACTTCCGGCTCCACCCCAACTACCCGGCTCCGAGCGTGGTCTGGGACTGGGAGAAGATCGACGCCGGCGTGCGCCTCGCGGTGGTCCGCGGCCTCGAGGTGACCGTGGAGTGGCAGGACAACACCTTCGTGCGCCTGGGCCGCGACGAGTCGAACGACGAATTCCTGGTGACGCTGGCGCTGTCCCTCGAGCGTCGGTGGCCGCGGCGGTAGGTGGGCAGCGGAGCAGAAAACGCACGGATTACCGACCGATCGGTAGATCGCTGTTCGACGGCGACTCAAAGGTGGTAGGGTCTTGTTGCTGGCGGGCGAGAGCCGGCCAGCGCCCGACAGAGTCTTCAATGTGCGGGGCGGGAGACAACCCTGCTGACTCGACCGGACACGACCCCCCCCTCTCTCACACCCCCGTCTCCCGTCCCGCCTTCTACCTACGGCAAAAACGTCTCGAGTGTGCGGCCCGAGGCCACGCCCCGGCCGCCGCCGCCAGCGCCGCACCTGGACGGGCCAAGGCGTCGTCACGGCGGGGGAGACGTCGGAGGTGGGACGCTTCGGTCCGACAGGACCGGCTTGCGCCAGAAGGAAGCGGCACCGCCAAATCGTCGACTCTGCGACTTGCCGGAGTAGGTGTACATCGCTAGTACCCCTACTCTGCAAACTGCGGGAGCAGGCGTACATCGCTTGTACCCCCTACTCTGCGAACTGCGGAAGTCGGCGTACATCGCTTGTACCCCTACTCTGCGAACTGCGGGAGTCGGCGTACATCGCTTGTCCCCCTACTTTGCGAACTGCGGGAAGAGCGGTACGTCGCTTGCCCCCCTGCTCTGCGAGCTCGCACTTGACCGGTTCAGAGCTTGTCCCGGTTAGGCCGTCATCCGCGGAGTGTCGGTACAAGGCTTGCCCCCCTACTTTGCAAGCTCGCGAAGTAGCGGTACGTCGCTTGCCCCCCTTACTCTGCAAACTCGCGAAGTAGCGGTACAAGGCTTGCCCCCCTACTCTGCAAACTCGCGAAGTAGCGGTACAAGGCTTGTACCGCTGTGGTAGAGATTGGCGGAGCAGGGGTACAAGCGGCGTCCCTTTTGGCCTCAAATGTTGGAAACAGGAGGCTTGGCTCGTTCAGGGCTGGACATGATAGCTTGTAAGAGGCTTGGCCCTTCCGGTCGAGGCAGATACGCCGGCCGCTGTACTCCGCGGACTTGACGTTATCGACCAGGCCCGCCGTGGTGGGCAGGCGGAGCCGCTCCTTGCTCTGCCGGCCGAGGGCGTCGTAGTCGTAGCGCTGCCAGGTCAGGGCGGCGGCGGCCGCGAATCCCCGTCCCCCGACTGGTCACGATCGGCGAAGCGCCGGCCGCCTTCACCCTGGCGTGGCTGGCCGAGGTCCTCGGCTACGACGTGCAGCGCCTGCTTCTCGCGGACGGCGCTCTCGTCGACGCCGGCGGCGGCAGCCCGGAGATCGGCGAGGGCTCGTGGGTGGTGGTGGCGACGATGGGCGAGTACGACGAGGCCGGCCTCGCTGCGGCCCTGGCGTCGCCGGCCTCCTAGGTGGCGTTGGTGGCGTCCAAGAAGCGCGCCGCGGCCGTCCTCGACGAGCTGCGGGGGCGCGGCGTCGCGGAAGGGCAGCTCGCGCGGGTGCGTTCGCCGGCGGGGCACGGAGGGCGCGAAGCCCCTCCCGTCACTCTGATAACATGACCCGGTGCCAAGCCGACCGCGATCCCGCTACTCCTACCCCCGGCCCCTCAACAGGACAGGCTTCTTCGAGGACTTCTTCGACGACCGGCAACAGGCAGTGGCGACGTTTTGGCGTGTCGTGAATCAGCGCCTCGCGGCCGTGGCGGCTTGATCCGGGTCAGGTAGGGCCCGAAGCGCCGGCCAGTCCACAATCGTCCTATGGCCGTGCAGATCACCGTCCGCAACGTCCCTGACACGATCCGCGACCAGCTTGCGGCCCGCGCCGCCCGGCAGGGGAGTCGATGCAGGAGTACCTGCGGGCGAGCTCGAAGGCCTCGCACGCGGACCTTCCGCCCCAAGGCCTCCGGACACCGCCGGCACGCGTGCGGAATCCCCCGCCAGCCCGCGGACGTCTTCGGCACGTGACGCTCACGCTGCCACGAGGTCCCAACGCCTTCAACGCGTCGCGCTGAGCCGAACCGGCGGCTCTCAAGGACTGTGGCCGGTGGCTTCGAGCTCCGCCACAAGATCCTCGTCCAATGAGATCGACACCTTGCGTTTCGTCAAGCTCATACCGAGATCGTACCTGAGTAGGAGCGCGGCGTCGAGATCGCTCCAGGCCGGCGGCAGGGGGCTCGGCGGACGGCCGTGAACCCCGCCCAAACCCGCCTTCGTCCCCACCCGTATCACGGGTGATGACGTATCCTTGGTCGATGAGCCGTCCTCGCGTTTCGCCGCCGTCCCTCCCGCTCGTCCGGGGACGCTCGTGAGCTTCCTCTACCCGCTGCTGTGGCTCGGAGCCCTGGGCGCGGCGGTGCCCCTGTGGCTCCACCTGCGGCGCAAGCAGCCGTCGAGCGTCACGCCCTTCTCGGCGCTGCGCTTCCTCGACGACCTGCCGCGTCCGCGCCGCGGCAGCCTGCGGCTGCGCGATCCCTTGCTCCTGGCGCTGCGGCTCCTGGCGCTGCTGCTGGTGGTGGCCGCCTTCGCCTGGCCCTACGTGCGCGAGGCGGCGCCGGTGGTCACCGCCAGCCGCGTCCACGTCCTCGACGCCACCCTGAGCCAACAGGCAGGCGACGGCTTCGAAGCCGACCGCCGGGCCGTGCTGCGCGCCCTGGAGGCTTCGCCCGCGAGCGTACAGAACGCCGTGGTGACGCTAGCCCACGAGAGCGCCGTGGCCGTGGGCTTCGCCGACGAGAAGGCGAGCGCCCTCGCCCGGCTGCGCGAGCTGGCGCCGTCGCACCAGCGCGGCTCCTACCTCGAGGCCTTCCGCCTCGCCAGCTCGCTCCTCGATCAGTCCCTCGGCCTCGAGAAAGAGATCGTCGTCCACGGCGATTTCCAGTCCAACCAGTGGAGCGAGCACCAGACGAGCCCGCCCTTCCTGCGCGGCGTCGAGGTGGTGCTGGCCGGCGAGCCCGTCGGCGCGGCCCTGCCCAACCTGGCGCTCCACGAGCCGCGCTCGCGCTTCTCCTTCCTCGGCGACCAGACCTTCGTCGACATGACGCTCGACCTCGCCCACCAGGGGCCGATGGAGACCGCGCGGGTGGTGGTGACCGCCGGCGGCAAGACGGTGCTCGAAGGCGATTTCGCCCTCACACCGCCGGCGTCCACCCTGACGCTGCGCGCCCGCTGGCAAACGGACCCCGCGCGCTGGGTGCGCGGTCACGCGGAGGTCGCCGGCGCTCCCGACGCCCTCGCCGCCGACGACCGCGTGTATTTCTGCATCCCGCCGGTGCGCGAGGGACGCCTGGCACTGCTCGCCCGCTCGCCCTTCCTGCACGCCGCCCTCGCCCCCGACGTCATGCGTGGGCGCTGGACGACGGAGACTTTGGATCCTGTGGCGCTCGACCCCGGCGCGTTGCTCGCCGAGCTCGCCGACGTGCTGGTGGCCGAGGCGAGCTACGTCCAGTCGGAGAAGGCGCGCGAGCTGATCTTCCGCTACCTCAACAACGAGCGCGGCGTGGTGCTCCTGCTCGACCGGGCGACGCCCCTGGTCAAGGGCTTCCTGCGCGAGCTCGGGCTCGAGGCGGTGGAGGCCGAGGCGGCGGCTTCGCAGACGTTCCGCTATTTCAACGTCTTTCACCCTATCTTCCAGCCCTTCGTGGACGGCGAGCTCGGCGACCTGACGACGCCGCGCGTCCACGACCACGTGCGCCTGCGCTCGGCGGTGGCGCGTCCGCTCATCTACGGCCACGTGGGCGGCGCCCTGATGGTCGAGGGCGTGTCCACCAAGGGACGGCTGCTCGTCTTCACCTTCGGCTTCCGTCTCGACCAGACCGACTGGCCGATCCAGCCGAGCTTCCTGCCGTTCCTCGACCTGACGCTGCAATACGCCCGCGCCGCCACCCCGCTCGAGACCTCGTGGACGCCCGGCGAGCTCTACGCCCTCGAGCTGCCGGACGACCGCGCGGTGACCGAGGTCGTGGTCGCGCGGGAAGACGCCGAGGACGACACGGGGACTCTGCGGCTGCCGGCCGGAGACGCCGGCTCGGTTCGCTTCCGCGTGCCCGACGCGCCCGCCGTCTACCGCGTGAGCCTGGACGACGACGCCGAGCCTTACGTGCTGCTGGCCGTCAACCCGGCGGCCGAGGAGTCGCGCCTGGTCTACGACTCCGAGCCCGCCGCCCTCGCCGCCTGGACGCTGCCGGCGCCCGCCACGCCGTCGCCGTCGCCGCTGGCCGCCGGCCTGGTGCCGCGCTCGGAAGCCCTCGCTCAGAAGCTCTGGTGGTGGCTGGCGCTGGCCGGGCTGTTCGCCCTGGCGGGCGAGTCGCTGCGCCTGGGCTGGCGCCGGGACGCCGGCCGCCGGGAGACGGCGTGATGCCGATCACCCTCGATCCGACGCTCGAGTCCGCCCTCGGCGCCGCCCTGCGCCGCTTCCGCTGGCTGCGCTTCTGGCGTCTCCTGAGCGTCGCCGCCTTCGCGGTGCTGGCCGCGGCGCTGCTCGCCGGCGTCGCCATGGACCGCGGCTGGCTGGCCCGGCCGGGGGTGGCGCTGGGGCTCCTGGTCATGGTCACGTTCCTGGCCCTCCTGGCGCTGCCCGTGGCCGCCGTGGCCGCGCTGGCGCCCGGGCGCTCCCGCGAGTGGTCGGCACGCCACGTGGAGGAGGCCAACCCGACGCTCCTCGACCGTCTCAACGCCGTCGTCTTCCTCCAGGGGCGGTCGCGCGATCCGGTGCTCGCGCGCTACGGCGAGCGCATCGAGCGCCAGGCCGTGCGGGAGATGCTGCTCGCCGCGCGTCCCTTCGACGGCGAGCAGCGCCGGCTGGCGCGGCGCTGGCTCGGCCTCCTGCTGCTGGCGCTGGCCACCGTGCTCTTCTACGACGCCTACCGTCCCTGGCAGAAGCTGCGCGAGCGTCCGCTCCGGGTCGCGGGCGCCGCCGTCGAAGAGCTGCTGCTCGAGGCTCCGATCGTCGACGCCGAGGAGCTCCGCGAGGAGCGGCCGGAGCCTGCCTGGGGCGAGGTGCGGATCACCGAGCCAGGTCGCGACGTGAAGGTCACCAAGGTCGACGTCGTGCCGCTGCAGATCGAGGCCGCCGCGAGCCACGCCCTGGCGGCGGCGAGCTGGGTGGCGACGCCGACCGGCGGCGAGCCGCGGCGCCACGAGCTGCCGCCGCCCGCGGAGCCGCGCTTCGCCGTCTACCGGCCGCACTTCTACGTCGACGAGCTGCGCCTCGCCGACTGGGACGTGGTGAGCTACTACGCCGAGGCCGCCACCGCGCAGGACGGCTACGCCTCGGAGATCTACTTCCTCGAGGTGCGTCCGTTCCGCGAGGAGATCGAGAAGCTCAAGGGATCCGGCGGCGCCGGCGCCGGCCTGATGAACGAGTGTACCGGGCTGATCGAGCGCCAGAAGCACGTGCTGCGCCAGACCCACCGCTTCCTCGCCCGCCCGCCCGAGGAGGAGACGGCGCGCGCCCAGGACCAAGAGAAGCTGGTCGACGCCGAGGCCGAGCTCGCCGAGGCGACGCGCCACCTGTACGCCCGGATGGCGGCGGAGATGGAGCACCACGCGATCGCCAACGTGCTCGACCGTCTCGCCGCCGCCGAGGCCGAGCTCGAGCGCGCCGCCGCGGCGCTGCGGGATTCGCCGCCCACCGCCCCCGAGCCCGAGCAGAGCGCACTGGCCGAGCTGGTGGCCACCCGCAAGGACCTGCAACGGGCGATCTCCGAGAACCCGGAGGCCTTCGGCGGCGAGCAGCCCCCGCAGGAAGACTTCCCGATCGCCGAGGAGCTGAAGCGGATCCTCGAGCTGCGCGACGAGGAGCGGACAGCCCACGAGCTCCTCGGCGAGGCCTACGAGCTCAAGGAGCTCCTCGACCGGCAGGCCGCCGAGATGGGCGAGATGGCGGCGCGCCCGGGCGAGCACTCGCGGGACGACGCCGCGCGGGCCGCCGGAACCGCCAGGGAGATCACGCGCGAGCTCAAGGAGATGGTGGAGAGCTCGCCGGCGGGCCAGACCTTCGGCCCCGAGCTCCACGAAGCCCTCGCGGACCCGCGCCAGGAGCGCCTCGAGCGCGACCTCGACGCCCTCGCGCAGGCGGCGGAAGAGGCCGCGCGCGCCGGCGCCGCGGACGCGGCCCGGGAAGGGCTCGAGGCGGTCTCGGACGCCTTCGAGAAGAGCGCGCCGGCGCTGGTGCGCCGGCTCCGCTCCGAGGACGCCCTCACCCCCGGCGACGCCGAGGCCCTGGAGAGCGCCCGGCGCCAGCTCGAAGCCCTCCTCGGCGCCGGCGGCGACGGCCGCCTCCCGCGCGCGGACCGCGAGGCGCTGGCCCGCGAGGCCCTCGGCAACCTGCGCCTGGGCCTGGAGGGCGCCCTCGGCGACCGCGAGCGCATGGCCGCGATGATCGCGGAGATCGAGGAGGCCCTGGAGCACGACGCCGAGGCCGATCCGGAAAAGGTGCGCCGCCTGCTCGCGGAGCTCGATCGCGTCGCCGCGGAGCTCGGCGGCGTCGAGGTCGAGGAGCTCGAGCTCGACCTCGCCCACGTCGATCCCTCGGCGCTGCCGGCGGAGTACCGGGAGCGCATCCAGAGCTACTACAAGAAGCTGTCGGAGCGCAGATAGTGCCCGGCGAGCTCTCCTTCGACCTCCCCCAGGCGCTCTGGTGGGGCCTTCCCCTGGCGCTGGCGAGCCTGGTGCCGCTGGCCCGGCGCCGGCGGCGGATGCCGGCGGGGCGTCTCGGCGTCCTCCTCGCGCTCCGCTTCCTGGCCTTCGCCACCCTCGCCCTGCTGCTGGCGCGGCCGGTGGCCGTGGCGCGCGAGGATCCGCGGGCGCGGCGCTCGGTGACCCTGCTCGTCGACCGCAGCAAGAGCATGGCGCTGCGCGAGCAGGGTGCGAGCCGCTACGAGCGCGCCCGCGAGCTTGCCGAGGGACGGCTGATCCCGGCCCTCGAGCGCGAGGGCTGGGAGGTGGACGCCCTGCTCTTCGCCGACGCCGCCTTCGCGGCCGGCGCCGCCCAGCGCCGCGAGGCCATCGTCGACGGACCGGCGACCGACCTCGGCGGCGCCCTCGTCCACGCCCTGCGCGGAGCCGCCGCGCCGCCGCTCGCCGTCGTCGCCGTGACCGACGGCGCCGCCAACGTCGCCGAGCACAACCGCGCGGCGCTCCTCGGCCTCGTCGATGCCGGGATCCCCTTCATCGGCATCGGCGTGGGCGACGACGAGGGCGTGGCGAGCCTGTCGCTCGAAGGGCTCGGCGGCCCCACCAGCGTCCCCCCCGACCAGATCTTCAAGCTCACGGCGCGGCTGCAGGCGGTGGGCGCCGGCGAGGTCCCGGCCTTCGACCTGGTGCTGCTGCGCGACGGCGAGGTGGCGCAGGCCAGGCGCGTCGCCGCGCACCAGGGCTCGCGGGTGTGGACCGAGACCTTCGAGCTCGTCGAGACCGCGCCGGGGCTCTACGAGTACACGGTGGAGCTTCAGGCGCCGCCCTCTCACGATCTCGTCACCGTGTCGACGCGCGCCTCGGCGCCGGTCAATGTGAGCGCGGAGACGACGTTCCGGGTGCTCTTCGCCCAGGGCGCCCTGACCTGGAACTTCAAGTTCATCGGCCGCGCCCTGCGCGGCGATCCGGGGGTCAGCCTCACCGGGCTTTCGCGCACCTCGGAGCAGTCGATGTTCCGCCAGAACGTCGAGAGCGCCGGCGAGCTGCTCGACGGCTTCCCCGGCGAGCTCACCGAGCTCGCCCCCTACCGGGTGCTGATCCTCTCCGACCTCGGCCCCGCCGACCTGACGCCGCGCCAGCAGGAGACCGTGGCCCGCTTCGTGGGCGAGCTCGGCGGCGGCCTGCTGATGATCGGCGGCGTGGCCACCTTCAACGCCTCGTGGCAGGGCAGCCGTCTCGAGGGCCTGCTGCCGGTGACCTTCGACGACGATCCCGGCGTCCTCGGCCTCGACCGTCCCTTCCAGCTCCGGCTCACCGAGCGCGCCCTCGGCCACCCCGCCTTCCAGCTCGCCGAGAGCGGCAACCGCGAGGCGTGGGAAGGCCTGCCGACCTTCACCCACTACGGCCGGGTGCGCGAGGCCAAGCCGGGGGCCACGGTGTGGGCGCGGCACGCCCAGGACGCCGGCCCCGACGGCCGCCGCATCCTCATGGCGTCGCAACACTACGGCGCCGGGGTGTCGGCGGTGATCGCGGTGCAGAACCTGTGGCGCTGGCGCCTGGCCAAGGACCTCGATCCCGCCCACTTCGACCGTTTCTGGAAGCAGCTCCTGCGTTTCCTCGGCCAGGCGGGCGGGCAGGAGATCTCGGTGCAGTTCCTCGACCCGGAGCGCGGCCCGGGCCGCGAGATCCGCGCCCTGGTGGAACGCCGGCCGCGGCCGGAGGCCGAGCGCGACGGCGCCGCCACGTCCGCGGTCACCGTGCAGGTCGAAGACCCGTCGCGACGCGTCGTCCTCGAGCAGGAGCTCGAGCTGGCCCCGCTGCGGCCGGCGGAGATCCGCTTCCGCGCCGACGAGGAAGGCGTCTACGCCGTCAAGGTACACGACGCCGAGGGCGTGCAGCTCGCGTCGCGGCCGCTCGAGATCAGGAGCGTCGACCGCGAGATGGAACGTACGGGCCGCGACCTCGAGAACCTGCGACAGTGGGCGAGCCTGACCCAGGGGATCGCCATGCCGATCGAGGCCTGCCGCGACCTCGAGCAGCTCACGGCGCAGATCCGCGGACGCGCCGAGGCGCTGCGGGCCTCGCGCGAGCGCCGCGTGCCCGTGGGCGTCAACGGCTGGGTGCTAGGCTGGCTGCTCGCCTGCCTGGGCGGCGAATGGGCGCTGAGGAAAAGGTGGAACCTGCCATGAGACCAAGAGAAATCCCCCCTAACCCCCCTTTCTTAAAGGGGGGAACCGGAGCCCGGAATCCGGCTCCCCCTCCTTTAAGAAAGGAGGGGGCTGGGGGGAGGATTTGGACGGCGTCAGCCGTCCGTGTCTTCTTCTCCTGTGCCCTTCTTCTCTTCGCACCGGCCCTTCCGGCCGAGGACCTCGAGGACCAGATCTCGACCTTCTTCGTCGGCCGCCTCGCCTTCGGCGACAACCACGGCAACGACTGCGGCGACGTGGGCTACGACCTGGTGCAGCTCGTCTCGCGCGCCTCGACCATCCAGGTGCGCGAGGAAAAGGACCTGGTGCTCTCCGACGACGGCCTCTTCGAGACGCCCTTCCTGTTCATGAACGGTCACAACGATTTCCAGCTCTCCGACGCCGAGCTCGAAAACCTGCGCAAGTATTTCCTGCGCGGCGGCTTCATCTTCGCCTCGGGATGCTGCGAAAACCCGCAGTTCCCCGAGGCCTGGCGCCGCGAGCTGAGCCGCGTCTTCGCCGGCGAGAAGGTCCGCGACATCCCCTACGAGCACCTGATCTACCGCTCGTTCTACAAGCTCGAGCGCATCCACTCGTCCAACGGCGACCGCGACGTCTACCTCGAGGGCCTGTTCATGGACGGCGACCTGGTCGCCGTCCTCGGCGAGGACGGCCTGTGCTGCGGCTTCGCCATGGAGGGCTCGTGCAACGTCGGCGGCGGCGTTCGTCCCGAGGACGCGAAGAAGATCGCGCTCAACGTCGCCGTCTATTCCCTGACGCACTGACGTGCCAGGAGACGAGGATGACGGCGGCATACGCCTATCTCTGGGAATATCTGGTGCCCGCGGAGACGGCGCCAGAGTTCGAGCGCGTCTACGGGCCGGAGGGGGACTGGGCCGCGCTCTTCCGGCGCCATCCGGGCTACCGTCGAACCGAGCTGCTCCGGGACCTCGACCGCGGGCGTTACGTCACCATCGATCATTGGGAGTCACGGGAAGCCTGCGAGGCGTTCCGCGAAGCCTTCGCGGCCGAGTTCCAGGCCCTCGACGAGCGGTGCGAGCGCCTGACGAGCGAGGAGACTCTGGTGGGCGAGTTTCTAGTTCTGAGCCCGCTGGGCCGGGGATTTTAATCCCCGGCGGCGGTCGGCGCCAGGAGCCGGGGGTTGAAACCCCCGGCTACGCGCGGCTCCAGTAGGCTCTGGAAAGCTCCTCAGGGCGACCCTCACCCCCAACCCAACCTCCGGAATCCCAACGGGATTCAATCCTGAAGCCCAGGACAAGCGAAGCGCCGTCCTGGGTCGTGGCGCCGCCACTCCCCAACCCCAACGGGGTTGTATGTTCCCGGAGGGGCAGCTACCGTCCGCAGTTGCCGTTCCTGGGCATGCCGGCGCCTCCGCGGCCGCCGTTGCCGCCGACGCGGCCTCTGGAGATCGAGGAGGTCCGAGGAAGTCAAGCGGATCGTCGGTCGGGGAGCGGTCCCGGTCGTGAAGGTTGGAGGGAGAATGAGGTCCGGGTCACCGGACCATCCCACGTGACGGCCCACGGTCCGTTGAGCTCCCGGCTGGCCCGGCCGTCGCCGGCAGGATGCTGACTCACCCCCGCTAATAGACGACCCGATCGGGACGCTGCCGGTCAGCGTCCACGGGAGAGGTGTCCCTTGCCCGCATGAGAGCGACCGCCTTCGTCGCCGCCTGGTCGATTCTCACCCCCGATACGCCCCAATTCCGCCTTGGACCCTCCTACGCCGACCGCCGGACGAGAGCTCGCCGATATGCGAGGCGCCGTGGCGGGCGTAAGTGGCTGAATCTGGGGAAGTTATAAGTGTCTGTGAACAACTATCGGGCTAGTCAGTTCCTGAATGTCTTGAATTCCCGCGTCCGGGTTGAGGACGCTTGCCACCCTCCAACCATCACTCCCCCCGACGCTACGCGTCGAGGTCCAGGAACGACCGCGCTCGTCCGCCGCTCGTCGCCCGCCCAAGGACCGTCAGGGGCAGCAGAAACGAACTTCGTAATTAAGACAGCTCTGTCCGGTCGGTTGCTCTTTGTTGACGCACACGCCTCCCTGGTTCGCGGTGCAGTGATAGGTCTGTCCCGTCTGGCTCCAATCCTGGTGCCCTGGCCGGGTTCGGCATTCCACCGATTCAGGTTGGGAACATGCTTGGCCCGCTTGGATGAAGTCCTTCAGGGTTTCGTAGTCGCCGGCACCGCCGGGGGCGTCACGGTTGAGCCAACCGGTCCACTTGCACTCCTTCTTCGGCGGCTCTATGACGCAGTCGGAAGCGCCAGGGATGTTCAGGAACAGATCTTCGTGCCAGGCGAAATAGCCACCTCCCTTGTCGCCGTCGGGCATGCCGGGCACGTCGCAGTCGGTGCCGGTGACGCAACTGTCGCGGTTGGGATCATACCACCCTTGGGGACACTTACAGGACTTGACGCACTTCACTTGACGCTTGTGAACGGCATTCCAGCGCCGAGTGCCAATATGCGAATAAGCCGTTACCCAGCCGTCGAAAGGACGGTTCAGAGTGCTGCACCACCAGGCATCGTTCAAGTAGCGTTCGCCATCCGACGCCGCCTTCACGCTACATAGATGGTTACACTCTTCTTCTTTCTTCTTCGCCTGGACAGTGCAGTTCCCCCACTGCTTGAGCTGCCCGTAGTCGATGACCTCACCCGGCAGGGTGCCCTTGCCCGTGAAGTCCTCCACCGTAGAGACCGCGCACCAGCAGTGACAGACGGCGGAGCTCGCTCCGGGGAGCGCGAGCATCGCCAGGAGACCAGAGACGATGCCGATCCATGTGCCCCTCTTGGGTCCTCGCCATAAGGCAGCGCAGAATGTTCGAGACATTTTCCACCTCCTTGAAAGTGACCGATTCAGATCCTGAGGCCTCACCTGCCATCAGACAGAGGCGAGGCCTGCCGATCTCATCCGCAAGGAGCTGCGGCCAGGATTGACCGCACTCGCCCAATACGCGCAAAAGGACCAGGAAACGTCTAAGGCAATCTCGAAGGCGCGACTAAACCCAATTCCGTCTCACTGGATCTAAAGACATGGGCCATCGGATCAACTGCCCGCCATCGAAGGAGGTCTGTCCTTGACGCCCATCGCCTCAGCGACCATCGCCGCGAGAGCGGCGGCTCACTGTTCCCCGCCCCCTGAAGACGTCACCCGGCTGCTCCTCGAATGGAGCTCCGGGGGCCTCGACGCTCTCGAGCGTCTGGTGCCGCTGGTCTACGACGACCTCCGGCGGCTCGCTCAGAGCTGCCTCCAGCGCGAGAGCCCGGGACACACCCTGCAGGCCACCGAGGTCGTCCACGAGATCTACGTGCGCTTGGCGAAGCACAAGCGCATCTGTTGGCAGAACCGGGCGCAGTTCTTCGCCGTGGCGGCGACCCTGATACGCCGCGTCCTGGTGAGCCACGCGCGCAAGAAGCGCTCCGCCAAGCGCGGCGGGGGTGCCGTCGTCCTGGCTCTTGACGAGGCTTTGGGCGTCCCGGATCGTCGCGAGCCCGATCTGGCCCTCGACGAGGCGCTCGAGGCGCTCGCCAAGGTCGCACCGCGGCAGAGCCGGATCGTCGAGATGCGCTACTTCGGCGGCTTGACCGTCGACGAGACGGCCGTGGTCCTCGGGGTCTCGCCGGCCACGGTCAAGCTCGACTGGAGCCTGGCCAAGGCATGGCTCCATCGCGAGCTCCAAGGAGGTCGGACGTCTCCGAGACTGGACCGGCGCGCTGTGGGCTCGACGCTACGACGCGGTCGTCGTCAGCGACGAGTCGGACGTCCAGCGGAACCGGCTCAAGTACCTCCTCGCGCCGAGCAGGTTGGCCGAAGAGCAGACCGAGCACCCGTTGCTGGACGGGTGTGAAGAGGGCGTCGGCCAATGCCGTTGGCACGGTGGGAGGATTCGCGGACGTTCCCATGGTGGGAACGATCGTACCTTGATTGGGACGGGTTGGCAAGGGCGGCGGCGAGCCCCCGACGGCCGGCACGTGGGACGACTGAGCGCCGGCGAGCACCGCCGTTTCGCCGCCTTCGCGGAGCTCAGGGGTCGGGGACATCGCCGTTTCGCACGTCTGTCGCCTAACGAGGCGGAGCAGGTCTTCGGGCTCTTGAGGGCCGGGCTCGCCGAGAAGATCCGGGCTCAGGAGGTAACGTCGGGCCGCGGCCTGCACCACGCGCTCGACACAACCGCGCCGCCGCCGTCGCTCGACGAGCCTCACGAGACCGACGTTCTCCAGCTCACGTATGTGGTGGCTCAAGCGTTGACGCGGCAGGCCCAATCGTTGGGCCAGCGCACTGGCGGAGGCCGGTTCCCGTAATGCGGCCAGGATGGCAGGACGAGGCGACTTCAGGGCAGCAGCGGCGGTCGCGGCGTCGCGGATGATCTCGACGAGCGGCAGAGCGGCCTCTTCGCGATCGGGGGCGGTCTCCATTTGACAGCGATTCTTGTCAATTCAGCGAATCCTGTCAAATGGGAAGGCCGACTCGGTCATGGGCCGAACGCTGCAAGATCTGGAGCGGGTGGCGTATAAGCGCTTCTGAATCAAGCGCTTAGAGTCTCTCTCGCCCAGGCCGCCGGGCGCACCTCGGGGCCCTTCTGCGGCCACCAGAGTAGAGCTTAGGGGCCAAGAAACGTCTGTCACCTTACCCTCTGGCTGCTCGCCCGGACCTAACCAGGCAAAGGAGCAAACCCTATCCGGCCAGCATCTCGAGAGCATCCAATACTCTGCTCGCAAAGTTGTTCCTGTTGAACTGAAGCCGCTGATCGTCGCCCTGTAGCCCTCCGATATCACTCAAGTCCACCTCATCCTCTATGAGCATGAGGCATTTCTTCCCCAGTGCTAATGCTGCGCCTTTCTCTTCTAGGAGCCAGCTGCTAGTCGTGTACATACCGTTCTCCTTTCTGTCGCGGCGAGTCATTACTGCAATAAACATCCCGCAGGACGCGATCTTCTTCAGAATGCTTTTTGAAACCGATCCGAGCGGGTTCTGCTCGCCCGTGACCACGCTATAACGGCTCCGCTCCAAATGGCGCTTGAGCCCGGAAACCAACTCGGTATCCTCCTCTTTGTAACTGAAAGAGAGAAAGATACTGTTTGGCTGCGCGACAATCTCGTCGTTAGCCTTAACAAGTCCTAAGCGCGCTTGTCTCTTAGCAGTGCCACGTTCAAGAATCATGCGGAGTCGCTTCGAGGAGGCTTGCTCGCCGTCAAGGTAGTCCTTGGAGAATACACCCTCAACATCCTCCAAGGTCGCTCGCGAAAAAATCTGTTCTTCTTGCTCTCCGCGGATTTTGCTGGTTATGCAAAACAGAGGAAGATTAGGTAACAGCTTCCGGATTTCCCTGACAATCTCAAATCCCGCTGTGTCAAGAGCTCTCTTCTCATATATGACAATGTCAACAAAGACGCCCGCGACCCTCTCTTGCATGTCATACGACTGAATTTCGGAAGCGATACGCTCTGCTAGTGTCTTCACCTCGCATGTCGTATCGGGAATCAAAGGCAAGATGACGTAAGAATCCTCAACTATCTCTTCACTCAACTTCTTCATAAAGCGTTGAATGAATCCTTGGTCGGTATCTACAATTATTAGCGTGCTCTTCACAGCATTACCTCACGTGTTTACATCCTCCGCCAACGAAGCAAGCTTTAGTGATGCCACAGTACGAAAACCTCTCATATAGTCAGGACTGTTCCTTCTTACATTCTTAACCGAGAGTTCACCGCAGTAGCGCGTTGCGAGGTTCATCGACGTGCTCAATCCAGTTCCGCTTCTAAGCGGTGTCCGAAGACCACCGTTATCAAGGAATCTTATTTCTATCGCTTCGGCCCCCCCGTCAATTTTACATCGAATTTCGAACCTTTGGGCACGTGAGTGAGTGCAGACATTCTCGACGATGTTGTGTATAATAGTCTTCAGAGAGCCTTCGTACCCGAACACCAAGCATGCTTCCTCTGGAAATACTCGATCAACCGATATTTCCTTTTGCGTGAATTTGCCTTCATACTGACCAATCACTTCACTTATTATTCTTTTGATATTCTGCCTCAATTCGAAGAGAATTGGTCTCACGCCTCCCTCTGCGAAAATGAGCTCATATACTCTACTTACGACAGCTCCGAGTTCACGAGCTACATCTCTGTGCTGAACTGGGGCAACCATGAGCCCGTCACTTCTTGGCGATTCCTCGGTCCAAAGTAGCTTTCGCATTGTCTCGCCACCGTGCTCTACCTGAAATACGAGTAACTCAAGCAATCTCGAAAGATCATCTGTTAGTTCGCAGGGAAGATTAGCACGAAGAAACGCTCGCAGAAGCGGGAAGACTTCATACAAGAGCTCACTCTCGAGTCTATCCCAAGCTCGTTTCACCGGCATAGCTCCAAGAGGGTCACTCTGTAACATCGTCAACAGGTCGTCCTTCTCATGTCCCAATTCGTGAAAAAGAGCGCCTGTTAGTTCACGGTAGCAGTGGATCGCGCTCCTTGCTTGCTTTTCTGTCTTTGTGACCTGTCTTCGCCAAAAGTGAATAAACTCAGCCAATAAATGCTTCAGTTCATCGTTGCCCAACACTTGTTGGTCTACTCTCTTAAGCGCTTCGCAGATCCGCCTCGGATAGTCAAAAAATTTCTTCTCTCTCACACCGAAGGAAACTACTCTTAACAGACGCTCACAGTCATCTATACATGCTTGAAGTACTTTTGTGTAGCGGGAAAGTAGAGCCTCGGGATCGACTTGGTTCATAACGGAAAGCACACTCTCGAGATGTTCGACATCCAGCTCTTTGGGATTTTCCAGAAAGTACTTTGAGGCCTCGATAATGTGCCGGCGAAACTCATCGTGAAACACTAATGCTCTCATGGGTTCATCCAGACGCTGGAAGAACCTCTCGTGATCAATAATAGAGAAAAGCGAGAGAATGCGCCTCCTCTTGTCATTACTTGAGTACTCTCGAACCAGCCGATCCAGCCAATGCCTTTCCCCTGGATACCTTAGAGACAGCTGAAGCCTCCATCTGATTTCGATATCCAACTCTCTATCAGATGACAAGGCTCCAAATGGCAGGTGCAATTGCTCATTTGTGATATTCTCCACAGACTTGGGCGAAAGTCTTGCTATCTCTTTCTCGGCCAAGGACTGTACCGATGTGATTGACAAAAACTCCTCGCGAACTCGCTCCCACTCCGCAAGGCTAGCGCATACAGGACAATCGTGCTGAGGGAATGTTGGTATTTCAACTGAGGCAAGAAACTGTATGTGAACTTCCGTACAGTTATATCGTGTGAGATTCACGTACCTCCGAACGGTAGATTCATTCGCACGGCATATGATCGGGTAGGCGAAAATATACTGAGCCCCGCGCTGCTCCAAATAATCCAACATCGATATGAGGGTCGCTCCGCTCTCAAACACGCTATCGATCAGTATTACCGCATCTACTCCCTCAATCTGCCTGGACGCGGAGGGGAATTGGCTCCGAAGGACAGCCATGTCAATGGCGTGAAGCTTACTCGTGCGGAATATAGCCGCCAGTCGCTTAGCTACGCACTCAGTACCCGCATTGAATGCTGGAAAGGCGATATGAGAGACCGTGATATCACGTCCGATTACCTTGGCGAGAAGCAGGTTGACGTCGCCCCGAATCACCTCGCACATTTCAAAAGCGAATCTCTCCGTTAGTATCGTAGGGTTAAAAATATACGTAAGGTGACGGCTGTCCCGCAGTGTAAAGTGGCCCGACAGCGCGCTTGCAGAAGGCAGAACGACATCGTCAAGAAAAGAATTGATTGTATAGGACACCTCCCTTCCTCCGACAGTTGAGATTGATTGTGTCAAACCCTTCCAGAGGAATCTAGCAGAAGAATACTGCGGCCTAACAAGAGCATGAGTATAGGGGTCCACCTGATGAACATCTGTGTAAAGCCAGTTCCTCGGCAAATGGTAGAAGTAATGCAGCGCACGCTGAACTACTGAATCCCGCAGAAAGCGAGCATACGACCCTGACTCTGAAAGGCCGCCAGGTCGTGCATTAATAAGACAAATAATATTAACAACCACGCTTTCCGCCAACAATGGTATCAGTTGCTCCAAAGTGGCGCCAGTACCAATAACGTCAACAACGATCAGTAGAGTAGCATTGGGAGGAATATCGGGAACATCCTTTATCCGTATAAGAGGGCGCTTTCCAGTGGCGATTTTGATCCTCTTCAAAGGGCCAGAAATCTCGTCGAGTATGTGGCCGAGACGCCTACCGATACTAACGAGGATCGTGGGCTCCAGCTCCGAAATCCATGTGTTGATCCAGTCCAGTACAAGAGCTCGATATCTGGAATTGTCCTGAATCCGCGTGAGATCAAAGTACCCCTCACAATAAACCTCAGAAGGCAGCAGCACTCTTGCATGGGCATCAAATACACCGATCTGCGGAGACTCCAGCATTTCCTTCAGCGCTGCCTTCAATAAGGGACGCTTATAGGATTGCGCAATAGAGATTCCATCGTGTACTTGTAGGCGACTTGAGTTGAAATCATACTGAAAGAGGTTTGGATATTTTCGCACGAGTTCCCTAGCAGCAGTTTCATCCTCTCCTGGCTTGTAATCCGGATTCTTATACAGATTGGTGAACATACTCTCCACCTCACTGCTGGCGCCAATGAGATGCGGTACTCCGTACTCATCGAAGACTGGGATTGGGTTTTTGTTCTCTGTAACGAACTGATCGAAATTGATCCGTGTGTTCTCCAAGACGTTGCTCGGTACATCGACAAATACGGTGATCTCTTTCGAAGGCGCACTTTCGCCGAGCCTTGTAAGAACGTACGGGATCACCTTTGGTGCCAGGTGATTACACCGACTTAAGTTAGCTACGAGAATGTGAACCGGATCCGATTTCAGCGCAGTCAGCCGCTCCTTCTGTACATGGTACAAAAAGTTCTGAAGGGCCTCCGCCTGGCGCTGCAAATCATCAACGCCGATGTTCTCAAAACTTGCTGATAAAAAATAGTAGCGTGTTGGATGCTCTTTTGGAGATTTATTGACAGCAATCCTCGACCGAATTGAGGTTTCATTAATTGGCCGCCTTACTGGAAGCAATATCTTAAACTGAGTCCCGCCGAAACTGGCTAGGTCACTTTCATGGTCGCAGGATCTAAAGGTTTTCGGCTGCCGGGGGTCTAAGTAGAAATTGTACGCTACAAGTGACCGACCACTTCTCGCCAGGAGGAGACCGTGTGCATCTCGAACTGTCTGAAATAGTCGGAAGAGACCAGTCTCTGGTTTAAAGCGATTGGAATGCTGATCAGATATTGCATCTCTTATGGCCCCAATCCTCTCATCTGTTGATCTACTCGTAGAAAAGCAGTCGAATGAATACTCGATTACATCACACTCTCCGCCCTGCGAGGTTGTACTCTTGCCATGGCCGATATGCTCTGAGTATGATTTCTGAAGCGTTCGTCTGATACCAGGACCCTTATCTGAGATGACTATGGAAATGTAACCGCCTGTACCGATATGTCGAAGAAAGGACCGCTCGAAGTGTCTGACAGAGGGGACCATCCTCCTTTTCAATTGATCTCTCGAAATCGAAAGACTAGACCCGATCTTGGTCATGACTATATTCCCAAATCGACCTTCAGCGTATCTATATAGATTATCTCCGAGTTCCCAGATTATTACATCTCTAATGGCTCCGGTCTTTATGAGATCGTTATCTTCAATATCTGCGAACAAAAGGCGAAAGTGATCTTGGTCCTGAAGCTCCGCAAGTAGATTCTTAAAGTCCTGCTCTGAAAAGAAGGTCAATGGGAAAAAGGGTGCTCGTAGTAGATCGTTAGGTAGCCTGTCAGAGGAGTCTCCGCTGATGTCTATGACCTCGACGCCAAGGCGATTGAGAAGTTGGGTGAGGCCGTACTTGGAGAGGAATTCCCGAGTATCACCCTTCATGGGATATTCCACGATCACTTTGCCATTGAGTGCGACAAGTTCGTGGATCCACATCGCGAGGAGGCTAAGTGGCCAGACTTCACACCATGTTAGCCCAGAGAAGTTGAAAACAATGGTCTTCGTAGAGAGCAGGCCCATCGTCCTCTTGTAGCCGCGGGCTAATACATCTTCAAACTCTGCGGTGTCAAGCTGCCCGGCGACTTGAATTCTTACGGTAGAGCGATCTTCAAAGACTATTTGCGGTTTCTTCATAATTGCAACCTGCCATTCCCGCCAGGGTCGTAACCGATCATGAGAGCTAGGGTAGAAAGCGCTCCTGATGAAATGTCTGTGTTTCAAAACCGTCGCTAGATGTTTTGAGCCTAGACGCGTAACCATCGGTGCCGGCTCTCGAACTACTTAGAAGATACCTCCCAATTTGGAGGGATGTGGTACTTCTCGCCATCTGGAGGGCGTGTCGTAATCCGAAGGGGGAAGGGGGAAGGGGGAAGGGGCATATGCATTGCTCTTATCCTTAAGCTAGCTTCGATTTAGACTCTCCCTGAGCATCACGCTTACCTCGCTGTATCTCGGACCCTGCTCAAGAGTTGGGCGGCCCCCAACAGAGGCCGTAAGGCCCTCGGTCGGGAGTGCGAACAGGTGCTCAGCCGGCGGCCAAGGTGGCCTTGCCCACGCTCATTGGCATTATAGAGGAAGATCGTAACCGGAGGATAGTACCAAGAGGTTCAAGAGGTTAATCTCCGGCGACTGAGCCCAGCCGGACTAGAGTCGACAGGCATCTCTAACTTCTTCTGAATCAACGACTTACGTCCGGGCGCGGTCTGTGGCGGCACGAGCAAGATCTCGTGTTGGGTTGAGTAGGTTTGTAGGGAGCGAAAGTTGGGCGTAAGAAGCTGGGAAAGGCTTCCGGGGACTGCTATAGCGGCGGCCGCGTGCGGAGGTGAGACACCCCCAGAAGTATATCGACAGACACTTATAACTTCCTCAGAATCAGCGACTTACGGCCCAGATGGCGTACCGCCCTCCAGCGAGGTGTCGTGGAGCGAGTCGGTGAATGACGCCCAGAGACGGGAATAGGGCGTATCGGAGGCGAGAAGAGACTCTCGGGAGGCGACGAGAGCGGCCGATCGCATGCGGGCAAGAGACACGCCCCGGATTGAGTTGACAGACGTCTCTAACTTTCCCAGAATCAGTTGGTTACGGCCGGCCGGCGGCGGCTCAGCCGGTCGGCGAGATCTCCACAAGCGGGTCAGCGTGGGCTGGCGTAGGAGGGTCAGCGGCGAGAATTGGGCGTATCGGGGCTCGGATCAGACTCGATCGGCGACGCAGGCGGTCGATCGCACGCGGGCGGGAGTCACCTCACCCGTTGACGCCGGCTGGCGGCGTCCGGATCGGGCCATTCTGGAGAGGAGGTGAGTCAGCTTCCATCTGGCTATGGCCGAGCCAGCCGAGAGCTCATCGAAGCGGCCGTCACGTGGGATGGTCCGGACACCCGGACCACACCGTCCCTCCAACCTCCACGACCGGGATCGCACCACGGCCAACGACCCGCTTGACCACCCGCTTCTCCTCCTTGGTCTCCTCTATCTCGAGCGGCCGCGTCCGCGGCGACGGCGGACGCGGCGGACGCGGCAGACCCAGGAACGGCAACTGCGGGCGATAGCTGCCCTCCGGGAACCAGTCGATGGCCTCCTGCCTGCCCGACTGCAGCGCGTCTGCGGCGAACCGGTACTCCTCCATGAACGCCTTGAGCTCACCCCACAAGCTCTCCTTCGCTTCCTTCGACTCGAAGTGGAATACCGGCCGCGCCGACCGCTTCGGTCGTCGGGTCGGCACCTCGTAAGGGTCCTGGCTCAGGATCGCCTCGACGCCGGCGACCGGATCGACCTCTCGCTTCTGCCTGCCCTCTTCTCCGATCTCCCCGATCAGGTCCGGCTTCGCCGCGGAAATCCCCCCTCGGTCCCCCCTTTTTCAAAGGGGGGAGGCTGACTCCTCGCTGACGCATCGGCTGGGCGCTCACGAGCGACAGGCGTGCGTCCGCGCACGCGCGAGGCGAAGCGAGCCGTCCTTCACCCCCCTTTGAAAAAGGGGGGCAGGGGGGATTCCCGCGGCGAAGCCGCGGATCGGCAGGCAGTGCCCGCCCTCCTCGCCCATTCGGGGACGGACTTCTGCACTGCAGCACTAGACAGCCGGTACTTGGGGTGTCTGTCGTTTGGGGAGCACGGACTTTCCCCGGCTGTGCTGCTCGGGGGGGAGCACGGCTTGCGATATGTCGCAGCACTGGTGCCGGGTGGCAAGGCGATTCGGATGCTGGCGGGATTCGGACTCCAACTTACCCGTTCGCGTACCGGCTCCGGTAGAGCCGCCAGGCGAAGAACGACGCCACCAGTGCGAAGGCCCACAGCACCCCGAGCGCCTGCAGGACCGGCGGCGCGGTCCACGACGCCTGGTTCCACAGCATCTGCTGGAAAGCGCTCATGGCCCACCAGGTGAGCGTGCAGCGGGTGATCGCTTCGGCGTAGACCGGCAGGTCGAAGATTTGCACCGGAAACCACGCGCCGCCGAGGGCCGACATGCCGAGGATCAGCAGCGTCGAGACGCCCTCGGCCTGCTTGGTGGTGCGCGCCCAGGCGGCGATGAAGACGCCGAAGGCGGTGACCGCGGCGGTCACCGTGACCGCGATGACGGCGAGCGTCAACGGCTTCTGGAACATCCCCACCCGGAACAGGAGGTCGCCCCAGACGAACAGCGCCGCGAGCTGCATCAGCCCGCTGCCCGCCGCGAAGAGGAACTTGCCGAAGAGCACGGCGTCGCGCGGCGCGGCCGCCACCAGCAGGCGGGGCAGCGTGCCCTGCTCGCGCTCGCGGATCAGCGTGCCGCCGGCCGCCACCAGCCCGAACATCAGCATCATCACGGTGACGCCGCTCACCGACTGCGCGAGAGTGTACGTCAGGGTGCGGCGGCGCGCGGGCGGCGCCACCTCCACCTCGGTCACCGGCACGACGTCGGTGAAGAACGACTGGAAGTCGAATGCCGCGGCGCCGGCGCCGCCGCCCAGGGCCTGGCCGGCGAAGTACTGGTCGAGGGCGGAGTGCTGGCGCTCGTTGGCCTCCACCACGTCCCGCACCACGTCGCCGGGGACGCCGGCGGCGCCGAGCTGCCTGCCGAGCATCGCCGGCAGCAGACGGCCCTGGGTCGTCGCCATCATCGCCTGCATCAGACCGAGACGCACGAGCTGATCCTCCATCGTACGGCCCGGATCGCGCAGGAGCGTCAGCGCGGGCACCTCGCCGCGCGCCACGGCGTCGCCGAAGCCCGGCTCGATCAGGAGCACGTGATGGGCTTCGCCGGTCTCCAGCAGCTCGCGCGCGTTCTCGCGGCCGCGCGCCTCCTCGTCCTGCCGGGGACGCAGGCGCACGGTCTCGGCCTGGCGCAGGTTTTCCACCAGGGCGGCGCTCAGCTCGCTGCCGTCCTCGTCGACGGCCCACAGCTCGGCCTTGGGCATGGCGTCGCCGCCGCCGAGGGCGAACTGCGTGACGAAGCCGAAGACCGACACCAGGCCGATCGGCAGGGCGAACGCCAGGAGCATGCCGGTGCGGTCGCGGAAGAAGACGCGGAAGTCCTTGCCCGCCAGCGTCAGGGAGGAGGAGATCAGGGCGGATGACAGGAGTCGTCTCATGAGTCGCGCAGCCTCCGTCCGGTCAGTTGCAGGAAGACCTCTTCGAGGTTGGCGCCGCCGGTCTTCTCCGCCAGCTCCTCGCTCGTGCCCACGGCCACGATCGCGCCTTCGTTGATGATCGCGACCCGGTCGCAGAGGCGCTCGGCCTCCTCCATGTAATGGGTGGTATAGATCAGCGTCCGGCCGGCCTCGCGCAGGGCCCGCAGCGACTCGAAGATGTGGTGGCGCGACTGCGGGTCGACGCCGACGGTGGGCTCGTCGAGCAGCAGCAGGCGCGGCCGGTGCAGGTCGCCGATGGCCAGGTTGAGGCGTCGTTTCATGCCCCCGGAGTAGGTCCCCACCCGGTCGCCGGCGCGCAGCGCCAGGCCCGAAAGCTCGAGGGCGGCGTCGATGGCCGACGCCAGCGCGGCGCCGGCGAGGCCGTTCAGGCGCCCGAAGAAGGCCAGGTTCTCGCGGCCGGTGAGCTCGTCGTAGAGGGCCAGCTCCTGGGGCACCAGGCCGAGCACGGCGCGGTCGGCCGCGCGCCGCGCCGGCGCGAAGTCCGCGCCGTCGAAGCGCAGGGTGCCGCGCCAGTCGGCGAGCAGGCCCGAGATGCAGCCGAGGGTGGTGGACTTGCCGGCGCCGTTGGGGCCGAGGAAGCCGAAGAGCTCACCCCGCCGGACGGCGAAGGTCGCTCCGCGAACGGCCTGCGGGGCTCCCCCCTCGATCCCCCCAGGGGGACGCTGCCGGCCGCCGTAGGCGTACGCGAGGTCGCGGCCCGTCACGGCTGCTGGTAGAAATCACGGCGGTGAGCACGTCCCGCAAGATCCGCTGGTGGCCGGCCGTCGCGATACGCTCGAAGGCACCGGATGACGCTCGCGGAATTGATCGACCGTCACTTGCGGAATCTGCGGTGCGAAAACGACAGGACGCAGGAGCCGCTGAAGGACGTCGAAGAACCTCGAGAAGGGCTCGCCACGCTCCTTGGACGCTGGGAGGATGGCGATGAGCTGGCTGACGAGGTCGACCGTATCGTCGCCAGCCGCAGCGGGAACACGCGGCCCGTACCCGAATTCGAGGTCTGAGCGTGGCCTTCCTTCTGGATACCAACGCGATCTCGGAGTCCTTTCGCCGCCGCCCCAATCCCGAATTCGCCCGTTGGCTCCGTGAGCTGTCTACCGCCTCCGCAGCTCTTCGAGCTTGCGCGCCGCGGCTCCGGACGCCAGCGTTTCCCGCGCCGACGCGTACCCCGCCCGCAGGTCTTCGACCATACCGCCGACGTAGAGGGCCGCTCCGGCGTTGAGCGCGGTGACGTCGGCCAGCGGGCCGTCGCGTCCGCCGAGAACCTGGCGCAGGCTCTCGGCGTTGTCCGCGGGCGTGCCGCCGCGCAGGTCTTCGGGCGCGGCGCGGGGCACGCCGAGGTCCTCCGGCTCGAGCTCGTAGAGCGAGAGGACGCCGGGGCGCACCTCGGCGACCAGCGTCTTGCCGGTGGTGGTGATCTCGTCGAGGCCGTCGCTGCCGTGGACCACCAGGGCGTGCTCGCAGCCGAGCTCGAGCAGCACCTGGCCGACGATCTCGACCAGCGCGCGGTCGTAGACGCCCATGACCTGGCGGCGAGCGCCGGCCGGGTTGGTCAGGGGCCCGAGGACGTTGAAGATCGTGCGCACGCCGAGGGCCTTGCGCACCGGCATGACCTCCTTCATCGCCGGGTGCAGCCGCGGCGCGAAGAGGAAGGCGATGCCGACCTCGTCGAGGGCGCGCCCGGCGGTCTCGGGATCGACGTCGATGGCCACTCCCAGGGCCTCGAGCACGTCGGCCGATCCCGAGCGGCTGGAGACCGAGCGGTTGCCGTGCTTGGCGATCGGCACGCCGGCCGCGGCGGCCACCAGGGCCGCCGCGGTCGACACGTTGAAGGTGCCGCGGCCGTCGCCGCCGGTGCCGCAGGTGTCGACCACGCGCTCGCGGCGGTGGGGGATGGGCACCACGCGCCGGCGCATGGCGGCGGCGGCGCCGGCGATCTCGCCGGCCGTCTCGCCTTTCATCGCCAGCGCCACCAGCAGGGCCGCCTTGTGCGCCTCGGCGAGCTCGCCGTCCATCAGGCGTCCGAAGAGCTCTTCGGTCTCCTCGCGGCTCAGGTCCTGCCGCGCCATCGTCCGCCGGAGTGCGTCGCCGGGGTCCATGGCTTCATTCTCTCACAGCGCTCTCCCCCTCATCGGGCTTGCGTCCGCCGCAGGTAGAACCCTCCCCGCCCGTCGACCCCGCAGGTGAGGACGGTGAGCCGCCGCGTCCCCGGGTCGAGCCGCACCGAGAACGCGAGCCCCGCCCCGAGGACGGCGCGCGGCGCGGCCCCCGTCGTCAGGACCCGCTCGCCGTCGACCCACAGCGTCGACGGTCCCCACGGCGCCAGCTCGTAGGTGCGCTCCTCGGGCGCGGCGAGCTCCTCGTCGCGCACCAGGGTCACGCAGTCGCCCCCGGCGTCGACGCGGCCGAGGTCGACGAAGCCTTCGAGGGCACGCTCCTCGGCGCGCTCGGCGCGCGGATAGACGGGCAAGCCGCCGACCTCGCCGGAGGGCGGCACGGCGGCGCCCGGCGGCACCACCCGCCAGTCGAGCACGAAGTCTTCGTTCTCGCCCGCGACCGCTTCATAGAGAAGCGTGTAGCCGCGGTAGCGGGCCGCCAGGCGCGGATCGTCCGCCAGACGTCGCGGCAGGTCGCGGTGGGGATGGAAGCTCGAGAGCGCCAAGAAGCTGCTCGCGAGCTCGGCCTCGAGGGCCAGCGGCACGTCGGGCTCGCGGCCCTCGAAGAGGGCGCGGGAGGCGGCGTAGGCGCGCGGAAAGGGCAGCGCCATGAACACCGGGTCGAGCACGTTGAGGTAGGCCGCCTGCGGCGCCCAGAACATGTAGAGGTGGGTGCTCCCCCACTCCGCCGCCACCCGGGCGCCCGGCGGCACGGCGCGGCCGAAGGCCGCCCACTCGGCCTCGCGCCCGACGGAGGCGTCGGCACCGGCCCGCGCCAGGTTGACGAGCAGCGCGCCGGTGCGGCTCAGGCCGAGGACGGAGATCAGCGCCAACGCCACCGCCAGCGGCAGTCGTCCGCGGCCCGGCAACGCCACCGAGCCCTCCACCCGGCGTCCGCGGCGCCGTAGCTCGAAGGCCAGCGCCAGGGTGGCGAGGGGCACGAAGTAGATCGAGAAGCGCTGCGCCAGCAGGTAGAGGGCGCCGAAGGCCGCGGCCGCCACGTGGAACGTCCACGCCGTGCTCGCGTCGGCGCCTGCGCCGCGCTGGCGGGCGGCGCGCCAGAGCGCGACGAGGCCGAGGATCCAGGCCAGGTTCAGGAGCAGGAGCTCGTCCGAGGTCGCGGGCCCGATCTCGCTGCCGACGTCGAGCTCGGCCTTGCGCAGGAAGAAGTCGACGCTCTGGACCTTCCAGATCAGCAGGTTGTGCGGAAAGCCCGGGTGTACCAGCAGCCCCAGCCCGGCGCCGAGGAGCGGGTAGAGGAGGAGGTTCGGGCTCCAGCGTTTTTCCGTCCAGCCGCGCGCCACGAACCACGCGAAGCACAGTCCCAGGAGGGCGTGGAAGGCCGTGTAGCTGAGCGTGTAGAGGGCGCTCACCAGGCCGAGCAGACGGTCCCGTCCCCAGCCGGCGCAGGCGATCGCCGCCAGCAGCAGCAGCAGCGACAGGAGCTCGGGGCGCAGCCGGATCGCCCGCCCCAGGAAGTCGGAAGAGCCGGCGAAGACGAGCCAGGGAACGAGGAGCCCCCAGGCGCCCAGGGCGCGGACGCCGAAGAGCGCCAGGGCGCCGGCGAGGAGCGCGTTGAGCAGCGCCAGGGCCCGGCGCCCGCCGCGCGCCGCGTCCTCGGGGCCGCCGCCGGCGAAGGGCGCGAGGAAAGCGTGGAAGAGGAGCTCCTTGTCGCCGAACCCCTCGTGCATCAGCGACGTTCGGGCCCAGGGCAGGGCGTCCATCGGCCCATCGCGGGCGTAAGCGCGGGCGATCGCCAGGTGGTAGTAGGAGTCGGTGTCGTAGAGCACCGGAAAGCGGGCGAAGAGCCAGCCGAAGAAGACGAGGGCGACGGCGAAGACGGCGAGCGGGCCGCCCCACGCCAGGCGCCGGCTCACCTCACTCGACTCCCGCCAGCCGCGCCAGGTTGGCCGCCAGCCAGCGTTCGGCCTCCTCGTGGCGCGGGTACTCGCGCTCCCGGCGCTGGAACTCGGGCGGGTGGATCAGGCGTCGGCCGCCGGGGCCCTTCACCGGCGCGACCACGGCGTGGAGCATCTCGTGATAGACCACCGACTCGACCACGTAGAGCGGCACGTCGCCGCGGTCGAGGGCGCGGTGGACGCGCACCAGGCCCTCGTCGGCGTGGTAGGAGCCGAGGCGCAGCGAAAAGCCGCGGCCGCGGCGGCGGCGCCGCCGCGCCATGGGCGTGCGTCCCCAGGTGATCTCGATGGCGAGACGCGAGCCGAAGAACTGGCGGTTGAGCTCGTCGCGGATGCGCCGCAGGTCGAAATGGCGTCCCCGCGCCTGGAGCGTCCGCCGGCGGCGCGGCGGCGGACGCGGCGGCTGCCCATGCTCCTCGAAGTGCTCGCGGATCGCCGCCAGGGACCGCCGCCGCCGCGAGCCGCGGGCGCCGCCGAGCAGCCTGGCCACCTCCTTCAGGGTCGCCGGCGGCGCGTCGACGAACGAGCGGTGGATCCGCACCTCCAGGCCGCGCGGTCCCTGGCGCGCCGACACGATGCGGCTGCGGTTGTCGGTGAGCGTCAACGCGGCGACGTCCTCGGCGAGCAGCTCGCCGAGGCGACGCCGCAGCTCGGCGGCCTTGCCGGCGCGCGGCGGCGCGACGCGTGGCGTGGCGACGCGCGACGGCTCGGCGGGTGCCGTCTCGGTGCGCGGCGACGGCTCGAAGAGCTGGAGCTGACGCATACGACCGTCATCATAAACGAAGAGGGCGCCCATGAAAGGCCGGAGGCCGGGTGTAGGGGCGCAAGGCTTGCGCCCTTCCGGACGGCCCGGCTCCGCCGGGGCGGGCGCACGCCGTGCGCCCCTACACCCGATCTGCCAGGACGCCTGGCGCCCTTCCGGCCAGCGGTGCGCCTTACCCCAAATCAAACAGCTTCCCCAGCAGGAGCTGCAAGGGAAAACGCTGCAGCGCCCCCGACGCCACCGCCGACTCGGCAAAGTGCGTCACGCCGTCGGCTTCGACGCCGGTGCCCCAGATCAGCACCGGCAGCGGGTCGGCGGCGTGCTGGCCGCTCTCCGAGAGCGTCGCGTGATCGGAGGCCACGGCGATCCGCAGCGGCCCCGGGTGACGCTCGAGCATCTCCCCGAGGTGGCGGTCGAGGCGCTCGAGGAACGCCACCTTGAGGTCCGGGCGCTGGTCGTGGGCGGCGATGTCGGCGCCCTTGACGTGGACGATCACCAGGTCGTGCGTCTTGAGCGCCCGCGTGGCGGCCCGGAGCTTGGCTTCCAGGTCGGTGTCGAGGTTGGCCGTCATGCCCTTGCGCGAGATCGCGTCGAACCCCAGCCATTTCGCCAGGCCGAGGATCGTGCGGTCGCCGGCGACGCAGGCCACGGAGAGCGGCAGGCCGTTCTCCTCGAGCGGCACCAGGCGGTGGACGGTGCCGGCGCCGCGGGTCAGGACCGCGTTGGCCGGCGGCTTGCCGGCGGCCTCGCGTTCGGCGTTGATCGGATGCTGGCGCAGCACCTCGCGCGCCTCGAGCTCGAAGAGGGCCAGCACTCGCGCGGTGTGGACCGCCTTCTCGTCGTGCGGATCCACCGGCCGCGGCGTCAGCGGCGGGCCGGGCCTCGCCGTCTCTCCCGGATCGCTGCCCTGGATCGCCGACGACAGGCCCTCGCCCCGCAGCACGATGGCCAGCCGGTGCTCGGTCGCCGGCTTGACCCGCACCTCGACCTCGTCCGCCAGGTGGCCGGGCAACGGCAGCCGGTCGAGGGCGGCCGCCAGGGCCGCCGCCTGGACGCGGATGCGGCCGGCGCGCCGGTCGATCACCTGGCCGCCGGCGTCGAGGGTGCAGAGGTTGGCGCGCAGGGCCACGTCGCCGTGGCGCGGCTCCAGGGTCGCCCCCAGGGCCTCCACCGGTCCGCGCTTCATGGCCAGCGGAGACTGGCCGAAGAGCGCCAGGCTGCCGGCCGCGGTGTCGGGCACCACGCCCGGCGCCACCGGATCGGCGAGGCCGCAGCGGCCTTCCCGCGCCAGGCGGTCGAGCGTTGGGGTACGCGCCGCCTCGAGCGGCGTGCGCCCGCCCAGAGCGCGCACCGGACGGTCGGGCAGACCGTCGATCACCAGCAGCAGCGAGGGCGCCAGCTCCTTGGCGAAGCGGACCGAGGCCAGGATGCCCGGCACCCGCTTCTCGAGCAGCGAGGTGATCAGGCGCACCGCCGCCACCGCCGGCGGCGACTCGTAGGTCGTGTCGAGCAGCGGCACCTCGTGGGCCTCGGCCTGCTGCAGCAGGAAGTCGTGGATCATGCGGATCGACGCGAAGTTCTCGAGGTAACGCTCGGTGCGCCGGCGGCCGAGCCGGCCGCGGGTGAGGAAGCGCGCCCGGTGGGTCTCGGCGTCGGGCGTGGTGAGGATGATCGGCACCTGGTAGGCGGCGCCCTCGAGATCGGGGAACGGCACCAGCGGCGGATAGAGGTGTACGCCCTCCACCACGATGCTCATGTTCTCGGCCACGGCGCGCTCGACCAGGGCCCGGATGCCCACGTTCACGCGCCGCGCCTGCTCCTCGAAATTGGCGAGCAGGCGCTCCGCGAACTCCGGGTCGGCGCTCGACGGCACCTCCTCGGCGGACCAGCCGCCCGGCGGCGGCAGCAGCTCGAAGCTCGAGGTGTGGATCGCCGGCAGCACTTCCTGAGAAAAGACCATGCGCATGACCTGGCGGATGGTGTCGGTGGCGTTGATGCGGTAGATGCGCAGCAGCGGCGCCAGCTCGAGCGAGAGGGTGGACTTGCCGGTGCCGCTGGCGCCGCCGAGGTAGATCACCAGCGGCCGCGGCAGCCGGTTGAGGCCGCGCACCATGCGGTAGCGCCGTGCCGCCTCGGCGCCTTCGAGGTGCTCGAGCAGCTCGCCGACCCGGCGCGCCAGATCCTCGCTCTTCAGCTCCAGGATCCCCTCCTCCTGCAAGCCGTTCTCGAGCTCCATGATCAGGCGGTAGGCACGGTCGACGTCGACGCCGGTGGCATAGATGCTGCGGGCCAGCAAGCCGCGGGAGAAGGGCTGACGGGTGCCGCCGTAGACCACGAAGCGCTCGGTCACCGGACGCAGGGGCGCCAGCAGGCTCGCCGGCGGCTCCTCGCCGAGCTCCTCGGCGAGGAACTTGCGGATCAGCTCGCGGATCTCGTCGGTCGTCACCTCGTCGCGGTCGCTCAGGCGCTCGCGCACGGCGTTGGCGGCGGCGTAGGCGAGGTCGAAGTCGAGGCCGCGCTGCACCAAGTCGTGGGTGATGGCGCCGCGCAGGAAGCGCTGCCGCGCGCCCGCGGACGACACCACCACCAGGCCCCGCCGCCGTTTGTCGGGGCGCGGGGTCTCGCCGTCGCCACTTCCGGATTGCGTCGCCATCGCTTCACGCTCGCTCGGAGGCATTCTATGCTCCGGAGCCGGGGATCGTCAGGCACCGACCTGACGCCTTACCTCGACCAGATCGGCTACCTGGCGTGCTGGGGGTGAAAGAAATCCCCCCTGCCCCCCTTTTTCAAAGGGGGGTGAAAGACGGCTCGCCGGCCCGCGATTCGCTGAAAGTGGACGTCCGACGGCGATGGTGGGCCGTCAGGCCCCGAGAATGGACGGCCGACCGCCGCGGGCGTCCGCGGATCCTGCAAGCGGGCCCTTGACCGCCATGGAAGGGCGCTTGTCCTGAGAGCGGGCTTCCGACCGCCGTCCAGCGTTCCGATTCATGAGAATCGTCCTGCCATCGTCGTCAGCGGGCCGTTCTGGCGCCTGGAGCGGACGTCCATGGCCGCCGATCCCTTGCTTGACCGCGAGGGCGGACGTCCATTCCTATCGACCCTCCATGCCTGAGAGTAGCGGACCGTCCGCGGACTACGGAAGGCCAGACTCGACTCAGGCTGCCTTCCTCTGCACTATCGCGTCCCGATACGCCCGATCCTCGCCTCCGACCCTCCTACACCGGCCTGCTCGAAGAGGCATTGCCGGTAGGCGAGGACGCCAGGTCGGGCGCTCAGCTCGACCCCCAAGAGAGCCCCACCAGCGCCTTCGACCTCGGACGAGGAAGGACGCCTGACGGTCTCCAACGTCGACACCGGCACGCCGCTCGAGATCATGGGTTTCAAGATGCACCAGCGCAGCAGGCTCTCCGCGATCGCCGCCGACGGTTTCCTGCTCGAGCAGGAGGCGTCGTTCGACGGCGGCCGGAGCTGGTTCCTCGCGTCCAAGAGGACCTACACGCGGCGCGGGAAGTGAAGACGGTGAACCTACGAGCCGGAGTGGCGGAATGGTAGACGCAGCGGACT
>Ga0299906_10000196_pt1 | contig 61192 bp, 48 predicted proteins | sample RVTome_14_FD_200259 | JGI IMG/M metagenome (GOLD analysis project Ga0299906, IMG submission 200259) | Soil microbial communities from uranium-contaminated site in the Upper Colorado River Basin, Wyoming, United States - RVT145D125 (version 2) ...
TGCGGGCGATGGCGTCCTCGGGGCCGGTGCCGCGGGCCGCGTCGCGCCGGCGCCCGTATCCGCCGCCGCCGTCGACGTTCGAGGAGCTGCTGGCGAGCTCGTCGCTGACGGCGGCCCAGCGTTCGCTATGGGCCGGCCTGGCCGCGTCCGCACGGGCATAAATGCCCGTGCTATTAAGCCCCCTGAAGGGGGCTAGCTAGGGGCCTTGCGGCTGGGAGGGCCAGTCACCTGGGCACGCGAACCTTCCCCACGCGGATTCCGTCTAGTGGGGCAAAAGAGGAGACCCTTCCATGCCTCAATTGCTCCAGGACCTCCGCTACGGCCTTCGCACCCTCGCAAAGCGCCCTGCCTTCACCGCCGTCGCCGTGGTCGCGCTGGCGCTCGGCATCGGCGCCAACGCGGCGATCTTCAGCGTCGTCAACGCCCTGCTGCTGCGGCCGCCGCTGGCCGCCGCGCCCGAGCGTGTCGTCAACGTCCATGCCGTGTCGCGCGACGGCTCGGGCTTCCACGCCTTCTCCTACCTCGACTACGCCGACTACCGCGCCGACAACCCGGTCTTCAGCGGGCTGGCGGCCTGGAGCACTGACATGGTCAGCCTGGCCACCGGCGGCGAGGCCCGCGTCGCCCTCGGCCAGATCGTCTCCGAGAACTACTTCGAGGTTTTCGGCGTCGCGCCCGTCCATGGGCGCTTCTTCGCGCCCGCGGAGGGCGAGGGCCTGGGCGCCCACCCGGTGGCGGTGATCGGGCACGACCTGTGGCGCACGCTCGGCGGCGACGCCGGCGTCGTGGGGCGGACGATCCACGTCAACGACCGCGCCTTCACCGTGATCGGCGTGGCGCCCGCCGGCTTCACCGGCGCCTTCGGCGTCGTCAGCGCCGACGTCTGGGTGCCGCTGACCATGCAGCCCCTCATCGAGCCGCGGACCGACCCCGCCAACCGCCGCCACGTGTGGCTCGAGCTGGTCGGCCGCCTGGCGCCGGGCGTGCCGCCGGCCGAGGCCGAGGCGTTCATGGAGGCGCGCTACCGCCAGCTCACGGCGCTCAATCCCGACGACTCGGGGGAGGGCGGCATCGACCTCGGCGCCCTCGGCGCGGTGCCCGGGCAGATACGCGGCGGCGTGCAGGCGTTCATGGCGGTGCTGATGGGCGTCGTCGGCCTGCTGCTGCTGGTCACCTGCGTCAACGTCGCCGGCATGCTGCTGGCCCGCGGCGCCGAGCGCCGGCGCGAGATCGCCGTGCGCCTGGCCATCGGCGCCGGACGCGGACACCTGGTGCGTCAACTGATGACCGAGAGCCTGCTCCTCTTCACCGCCGGCGGGGCCGCCGGCGCCTTCGTCGCGCACTGGGCATCGCGGCTCTTCCTGGCGATCGAGCTGCCCATTCCCCTGCCGCTCGCCCTCGAGCTCGGCGTCGACTCACACGTCTTCGCCTTCACCCTCGGCGTCACCTTCCTCACCGGCCTCGTCTTCGGCCTGGCGCCGGCCCTGCAGTCGACGCGCGTCGACCTGGTGCCGTCCTTGAAGGACGACGCCGCGAGCGACGGCGCGCGGCGCCTGCGGCTGCGCAGTGCCCTGGTCGTCGCCCAGGTGGCGGTGGCGCTGCTGCTGCTGATCGGCGCCGGGCTCTTCCTGCGCTCGCTCGGCCGCGCCGCGTCCGTCCATCCAGGGTTCAATCCCGAGGGCGTCCACCTCGCGTCGCTCGACCTGTCGCTCCACGGCTACGGCGAGGAGGCCGGCGCGGCCTTCTTCGCGTCGTTGCGCGAACGGGTGGCGTCGCTTCCCGGCGTCGAGGCGGCGAGCTACGCGTTCATGGTCCCCCTCGGCCTCGGCAACAGCACCACCGGCTTCAACGTGCCGGGCCACGAGCCGCCGCCGGACGAGCGCATGTACGGCGCCGACTGGAACACGGTGGACGTCGACTACTTTCGGGTGATGGAGATCCCGCTCGTGGCCGGCCGCGGCTTCACGGCGTCGGACCGGGCCGGCGCGCCGCCGGTAGCGGTCGTCAACGCCACGCTGGCCGAGCGCTTCTGGCCCGGCGAGAGCCCGGTGGGGCGCCGGATCGCCTTCGGCGCTCTCGGCAGCGCGCCCGAGGTGGAGGTGGTGGGCGTGGCCGCCGACGTGAAGTACCGCACGCTCGGCGAGGCGCCGCGCTTCTACTTCTACGTGCCCCTGGCCCAGGAATTCTCCCCGCGGATGACGCTGCACGTGCGCCAGCGCGCGGGCGCGGCGGGCGTGCCGGGGGCGGTGCGCGAGGAGATCCGGGCGCTCGACCGCCGGCTGCCGGTGGCCGAGGAGACGACGCTGGCGCGGGCGATCAGCGTCTCGCTGCTGCCGCAGCGGGTGGCGTCGGCGGTGACGGGGATCTTCGGCGTCCTCGGCCTGCTGCTCGTGGGCATCGGCGTCTACGGCGTGACGGCGTTCGCCGTCAGCCAGCGGACGCGGGAATTCGGCGTCCGCGTGGCCCTGGGCGCCCGCGGCGCCGACGTCCTCGGCCTGGTGCTGCGGCAGGGCGCGGTGCTGGCGTCGATCGGGATCGTCCTCGGGCTCGCCGGCGCGGCGGCGGCGAGCCGCCTGCTCGCGAGCCTGCTCTTCGGCGTCAGCGCCACGGATCCGTGGGTCTTCGGCGCGGCGGCGGGCGTCCTGGCGGGGATCGTCGCCCTCGGGAGCCTCGTCCCGGCGTGGCGGGCGACGCGGATCGACCCGCTCGCGGCGTTGCGGTACGAATGACGCCTCATGGAAACGATCCCGGGCTTCCTGCTGTTCTTCGTATGCAATGCGGGCGGAATCCCGCCAATGTTCACGGGCCTCGATCACTCGGCCATGTCCCGCTTCCGACCGGTTGCGGTAACTCCAAGCCGATACGGTCTGCGATCACACGCGCCAGATCGCGAGATCGCGAAGCAACTGCTCTAGCTGGGCGTCTTCCAACATGGGGCCTCCACACGGCGTGTCTTGGGGCAAGCATATGACAGGCGTCCCGCCTGCATCCGGAAGAGGTCTGCAGTCCGAGGTGTCTCTCCATTGTACCTGGCAGGACGTCCGCGCCTCTCCTCCGGGCGCCAGCACCGGTATCCTCGACGAGCTTCGGAGTCCATTGCGCTGGTGGGGAGGTTGCGAGCCTGCCCATGGCGTTCGACGACCCGCCGCAGCCAGCCCTCACCGGGCTCTTTGCGAGCCGCGACCTGTCGGCTCCTCACTTCGGCTTTCTCCTCCGGGGCCGGGCGGTCGACGCCGCCGACGGCGGGCGGTCTCCCGGGGACCACCGCCTCCTCTCCGAGAGGGTGCCGCCGTGGACCCTCTGGCGGTCGAAGGTCGCGGCGCTGTGGGCGGTGAGCCGCAAAAGCGGCGGCGGCCCGGCCGCGCCCGCCGAGCTCCGGGCACGGATGTCGGCGCTGCGCGACCGGCTGGTCGGCGCCGGCCGGCTCGAAGAGATGTCGCTGGCGCTGTGGGAGATGGAGAACCTGGTCTGCCGCTTCTTCCTCGAAGCGGACGCCGGGCTCCGTCTCGACGTCGAGAGCTTGCCGCTCGAGGTCCGGCCCATCGCCCACAGCGGGCTGGGGCTGGCGGCGGCGATGCGAGCCGGCTTCGACGAAGGGGCCGTCGCGCGGTGGATCGAGACGCGGGCCGCCGCCGAGTACGCGAGCTTCGCCTACGAGGCGGCTGGAGCCCTGCTGGCCGTCTACCGGCGCGACGTTTTCGGCGTCCTCATGGACCTCCTGGGGCGCCTGGGATGGACGCTCGAGCTGCCGCGCCACCGGTACCGGGCGGCCGCCTTCGCCGACGTCCGGGACAACCGGATCCGCCTTCTCGCCCATGGTTACGGGCGACTGCTCTTCCTCAAGAGCCCCACCTTCGCCGCCGCGGTCAGGACGGCGGAGCGCACGCCCTACCTGCCGCTCGACCCGCTGGTGCGCGGGATCACCGCGGCCTACGTGATCGTCTCCATCGGCTTCCTGCCGCGGGCCCTGCGGCTCGCCGAGACCACGGCGCGGCGGCCGGAGCTGAGCGAGCCGATCCGCGACGGCCTGATCAACGCCATGGCCTTCTACGAGTGGATGGCTCCCGGCTGCCTGCGCTCTCTGGAGGCGACGGCCGAGGGGAGCGCGGCCCTGGTGCGGACCGCCGCGAGAGAGGCGGCGGCCGCCCGCGGCGCCGGCCTGCCGCCGCCCTTCGCCCTCGGCTCCTCGGTCGCCGGGCGATAGGATCACGAGGCGATAGGATCACGGCGTCGCATGAAGATCGCCGTCGTCTGGAACCACGACTCGCGGCTCCTCGACTGCTCGTTCCGCTTCGAGCAGTACCTGGCCGGCTTGCGCGCCCTCGGCCACGAGCCGGTCATGGTGTGCGCACGGGCCTCGGCCGCCGGCTTCGAGGCGCCGTTCCACCTCGCCGGCGACGCCGCCGAGCTGCGCGAGCCGCGCTTCTGGCGCGAGGTGGGCGCGGACGTGGCGGTGATCGTCACCTGGCACCGGATGGCCGACGTCCTCGAGGCGATGCGAGCCGCCGGCACCCGGGTGGCCGCGATCGCCGACAGCGACGGCCGCGTCGGCGTCGCGGTCTTTCCCGCCTTCGCCCTCGAGCGCTTCCTCGCCTACAGCGACGGCTGGGCGCAGCGGGCGAGGGCCGTCAAGCACTGGCTCGGGCGCCTGGGGCGCGACCGGCGGCGGCCGTCGGCGGAGGACTCCGAGGCCGTCCGCAGCACCCGCGCGTCCCACGCGGTGGCCTTCGGCCACGGCGAGGGCGTGCGCCTCTTCCGCTCCTTCCTGGCCTGGCACGGCGAGGAAGCCCTGGCCTCGCGGCTCGTCGAGGTGCCGTTCACCATCGGCGCGTCGTTCCTGAGCTGTCCGGTGCTCGCGGCCAAGGACGACCGGGTGGTCGCCGTCGGCCGCTGGGGCGACCCGCAGAAGAACGCGCCGCTCCTGGCCCGCGCGCTGGACCTTTTTCTCGCCGCCCGTCCCGCCACGGAGGTGGTCGTCTACGGCGCCGGCGGCGAGCGGACGTTCGCGCCCCTGGCCGCGCGCCGGCCGCGCCTCGAGTACCTGGGCGTGGCGCCCCAGGAGGCGGTGGCGCAGACGCTGAGCCGCAGCCGCGCGCTGGTCTTCTCGTCGCGCTGGGAGGGCTGTCCCCACGCCGGGCTCGAGGCCCTGGCCCTCGGCGCCACGCTGGTGGGCCCGCCGCTGCCGAGCCTGGCGAGCTGGACCGCGGACGGCCGCTCCGGACGCGTGGCGCGCCGCCCGCGTCCACGGGACCTGGCCGCCGCCCTGGCGCGCGAGATGGCGTCGTGGGACGCCGGCGAGCGCGATCCGCGGGCCATCGCCGAGCACTGGCGCGGTCAAGTGGCGCCGGAGGCGGTGTGCCGTCGTCTGCTCGCGGCCGTTCGTTGACCCTCAGGGTTCACGGACAGGTGGCGAAGGCGCGGGTGCCGCGGATCGGCTCGAAGCCCCGGCCGAGCGGGTCTCGTAGAGTCGCACCAGGTCGGACTCGGTGTCCTCGACGGTCAAGGTCACGCCCACCTCCGTCAGGCCGGCGGCGAAGACCCAGAAGGTGTCGAAGGGATCGAAGCAGCCGTCGAGCAGCTTGACGCCCGGGCTGGCGGCGCTCTGGAAGCTCACTCCTCGCGGGCCCGGCCTTTACGGACGGACGCCGAGGAAGTATCCTAGCACCGTGGGCTCACGGCGGCCGCACCTGGGCACGTCGGGCCTCGCTCGAGGAGACGACCGATTTCGCACATCGAAGGTAACGTCCGCGGCGTCAAGGCTTCCCTGCGGCGAGCCCTGGAACGTACCTACCGCCGGCGGGTGGCTCCCGACGAGGTCGTTTCGGCCGAGCTCGCCCGCCACCTGGCCGACGTGTCGCGCCAGCTCGGTCGGCAGGTCGGCGTGCTCATTACCCGCGAGGGCGCGATCAAGAGCGTCTTCGTGGGCGACGCCACCGAGCTCCATCTTCCTGACGTCGGACGGCTGCGCGGCGGCGTTGGGCGCTTTCGCGGCCTGCGCTACGTCCACACCCACCTGCGCGGGGAGCCGCTGACCGACGACGATCTCAACGACCTGGCACTGCTGCGGCTCGACGCGGTGGCGGCGATCCAGGTCGACGAGGAGGGCGCGCCCGGTCCGATCGAGGTGGCCCTGATCGAGCCCTACCACGGCGACGGCGACAACGGAGCCCCGGACGGCCGTACCCCCGACGAGCCCTTCCGGCGCCTCGCGGCGAGCGACGTCCACCAGCTCGACTTCGACTTCGACGCCGAGATCCGCGCCCTCGAGGCGGAGTTCACGCGCCTGACCCGAGGCGCCGCGGGCAAGACCGCGGGAGAGCGGGCGTTGCTCGTCGGCGTGCGGCCGGAAGACGACCATTTCGAGGAAATGCTCGAGCTGGTCGCCGCCGCCGGCGTCGAGGTTGCCGGCACGCTGCGCCAGAAGCGCTTCCAGGTTCACCCCAAGACCGTGGTGGGGCAGGGCAAGCTCAAGGAGATCGTCTTCGAGAGCATGCGCAAACGTGCCGACGTGGCGATCTTCGACATCGACCTGAAGCCGGCCCAGGCGCGCGCCTTCGAGGACGCCACGGGGCTGAAGGCGATCGACCGCACCCAGCTCATCCTCGACATCTTCGCGCAGCGCGCCAAGAGCCGCGACGGCAAGCTCCAGGTCGAGCTGGCGCAGCTCAAGTACTCGCTGCCGCGGCTGACCGACAAGGACGCCGGTCTCTCCCGCTTGACCGGCGGCATCGGCGGTCGCGGCCCGGGCGAGACGGTCATGGAAGTCGGCCGGCGACGGCTGCGCGACCGCATCCGCGCCCTCGAGCGCCAGATCGAGCAGCTTTCCAAGCAGCGCGACGTGCGGCGCCGCCGCCGCCGCGAGGAAGCGATCCCGATCCTCTCGATCATCGGCTACACCAACGCCGGCAAGTCGACGCTCTTGAACGCCCTGACCCGCAGCGAGGTCGAGGTGGCGGACCGGCTCTTCATGACCCTCGATCCCACCAGCCGGCGCCTGCGCTTCCCGCGCGAGGGCGACGTGGTGATCACCGACACGGTGGGCTTCATCAGCGAGCTGCCGCGGGACCTGTTGACCGCATTCCGCGCGACCCTGGAGGAGCTGGCCGACGCCGATTTGCTGCTGCACGTCATCGACGCCGCCGACGAACGGCTCGAGCAGAAGAAGGAGGCCGTCGAGAGCCTGCTCGAGGAGCTCGAGCTGGCGCAGATTCCGCGCCTCGTGGTGCTCAACAAGGCGGACCTGTTGCCGGAGGGGCAGGCCGAGCGCTTGGCGCAGGCCCACGGCGGCGTGGCCGTGTCCGCCACGAGGCGGGAGGGTCTCAGCGGCCTCATCGCCGCCGCCGAGCACGCTCTCGGCCGCCGGCGGCCGCTGCTCAAGACCTACGACGAGGGCGACGACTCGACGGCGCGGTCCGTCGGGCCGTGACGCGGAGACCGCGATCAGGTCGCCGGGCTCCGGCAGACGTTCTCCCACATCTCGGCCAGGCCCTGCCGAAGCTCGACCTCCGGCGCGAAACCGAGCTCGGTCCGCGCGCGTCGGACGTCGGCCAGGCTGTCGCGCACCTCTCCGGCGCGGAAAGCCGCAAAGATGATCTCGGAGTCTTTTCCGGTGAGCTCGATCATCGTCTCGGCGAGCTGGCGGATCGACGTGCCCCGGCCGCTGCCGACGTTGTAGACCCTCCCGGGCGTTGCGCGTTGCGCCGCCAGCAAGTTGGCCTGCACCACGTCCGCGACGTGGACGAAGTCCCGGGTTTGATGGCCGTCACCGAAGATAAGCAGCGGCTCGCCTGCCTGAAGGCGCTTGAAGAAAATCGAGATCACGCCAGTGTACTCATTGTCTTCCATCGGCAGCCCGTAGACGTTGAAGTAGCGCAAACAGACGGCCGGCACGCCCCAGAGGGAACGGGCCAGGAGGGCGTATTGCTCGCCCGCCAGCTTGCTCAGAGCATAAGAACTGGCCGGTGCCGTGGACGCCTCTTCGTCGACCGGAACCTTCTCCGACTCTCCGAAGATAGCCGAGGAGCTCGCGTAAACCACCTTCTTGACCGCGGTGCCTTTGCACAGGTGGAGCAGTCGGACGGATCCAGAGACGTTGGTTCGCGCATCGGCCTCCGGATCTTCGATCGACTTCACGTTCCCTACCTGGGCCGCCAGATGGAAGACGTAGTCGGACTCCGAGACGATCTCCGGCAGCTCGGGAAGCGAGCACACGTCGCCCTCCACGACGGTCAAGGCGTCGGCCGCGGCGAGATTCCTTCGCCGGCCGGTGACGAAGTTGTCGAGGACGGTGACCCGGGCTCCGGCGGCGAGAAGGCGCCGCGTCAAGTTGCTGCCGATGAAGCCGGCGCCCCCGGTGACGAGGCAGCGGGCGTCGCGGAATCGAGAGGACAGCTCGTCGTGCTTCATCCTGCTTCCCCGCGGTTGCCTGCGGACCGGATCCTACGGGGACCTGCCGGGGCTTGACACCGTCAGACCCGGACGACATCATACCGCCTCACCAAGCTCGCGCGGTCGCTCCCGCCGTGATGCGCAGAGACCCCTTCAGAAGCGTCACCGTCGTCATGGGCACGCGCCCCGAGGTCATCAAGCTCTCTCCGGTGATCCTCGCCCTGCGGCAGACGTCGGCCGTCGAGTGCCGGGTCTGTCTCACCGGCCAGCATCGGGAGCTGGTCGAGCCCCTGCTCCGGGGGTTTGCCGTCCGGCCCGACACGGACCTGAGCCTGATGAGCCCCGGCCAGTCGCTCTCCGAGCTCACCTCTCGTCTGATCGACGCTCTCGACCGCTACTTCGCGCGCGAGGCCCCGGACGTCGTGCTGCTGCAGGGGACACCACCACGGCGCTCGCCGCCGCGCTCACGGCTTACTACCACAGGATAGCGGTGGCTCACGTCGAGGCCGGGCTGTGGACTCGCGACAAGTACGCGCCCTTCCCCGAGGAGGTGAACAGGAGCCTGGTCGGGACGATCGCCGACTACCATTTCGCGCCGACGCGGCGCGCGCGCCGGAACCTCCTTGACGAGGGCATCGCGGCGGAGAGGGTCTTCCTGACCGGCAACACCGTCATCGACGCGCTTCTGTGGGTCCGCGGCCTCAATCGGCGGCAGCCCCCGGAGCTCCCGGCACACCTGGTAAAGGCCGTGGACGGGAGGCGGACGATCCTGGTGACCGGGCATCGCCGCGAGAGCTTCGGCCCGAGGCTCGAGGCGATGTGCCTGGGCATGCGCGACCTCGCCGAGGCCCATCCCGAGGTGGCGATCGTCTATCCCGTCCACTTGAACCCGAACGTCCGCGCGCCGGTGCGTGAGATCCTCGGCGGCGTGGATCGCATCCACTTGCTCGAGCCCCTGGACTATCGCCCGTTCGTCTGGCTCATGGATCGCTGCCACCTCGTGCTCACGGACAGCGGCGGAATCCAGGAGGAAGCGCCGGCTCTCGGCAAGAGGGTGCTGGTGATGCGGGAGACGACCGAGAGGCCGGAAGGCGTGGAAGCGGGCAGCGCCCGTCTGGTGGGGTGCGACCGTAGGGCCATCGCCGCCGAAGCGGGCCGTCTGCTCTCCGATGACGGCGCCTACCGCGAAATGGCGACCGCAAGGAGTCCCTATGGCGACGGTCACGCCGCGGAGCGTATCGCCAGAATCCTGAGCGGTCTTGATTACACGCCGTGGCAGGGATGAGCGCGGAGATGGCGAGAGAACGAGTCTGTGTGATCGGTCTGGGCTATATCGGTCTGCCCACGGCCAGCCTGCTGGCGACCAAGGGATTCGAGGTCCACGGCGTCGACGTCAATCCGCGGACCGTCGAGACGATCAATCGCGCCGAGATTCACATCGTCGAGCCGGACCTCGACGTCCTCGTTCGCTCGGCGGCGCAGAGCGGCCGTCTTACGGCCTCGCTGGATCCAGCTCCGGCGGACGTCTTCATCATCGCCGTGCCGACGCCGTTGACGGCGGACAACCGGGCTGACCTCTCCCACGTCGAGGCCGCGACGGGTACCGTCGCGCCTTACCTTGCGCCCTCGAACCTGGTGATCCTGGAATCGACGAGCCCGGTCGGGACCACCGAGCGGCTCGGCCGGCGGTTGGCGCAGCTTCGCCCCGATCTCACGGTGGCGCCTGGCAAGCCCACTGACGCGCGGCGCCACGAACCGGTCTACGTCGCGCACTGCCCGGAACGCGTCTTGCCGGGGAAGATCCTCGAGGAGCTCGTTCGGAATGACCGTGTGGTGGGCGGGCTGGGCGCCGCGTCGACCGCCAGGGCGCGGGACTTCTACAGGAGCTTCGTCGCCGGCGAGATCGTCGAGACCGACGCGCGGACCGCGGAGATGGCCAAGCTGACGGAGAACGCCTTCCGCGACGTCAACATCGCATTCGCCAACGAGCTGTCGATGCTCTGCGAGAAGTTCGGCGTCGACGTTTGGAAGCTGATCGAGATCGCCAACCATCACCCGAGGGTGAACATCCTGCGACCCGGTCCCGGCGTGGGTGGCCACTGCATTCCGATCGATCCCTGGTTCATCGTCGAATCGGCGGGCGAGGCGCCGCTCCTGCGCGCCGCACGGGAGGTCAACCGGGCCAAGACCCGCTACGTGGTCCAGAAGGTGGAGCGGCTGGCCTCGCAGCTCGAGATGCCGGTCATCGCCTGCCTCGGCCTGGCCTACAAGAACGACGTGGACGATCTGAGGGAAAGCCCGTCCATGGAGGTCGTCCGCAGCCTGGCCGACTCCGGAGTGGGGCGGATCCTGGCGGTCGAGCCGCATATAACGCGGCTACCGGCGGAGCTTGCCGAGAAGGGCGTCGAGCTCGTCGACCTCGAGACCGCCCTCGTCCAGGCGCAACTGTTCGTGGCCCTGGTTAGGCACCGGCAGTTCCTCCCGATCCACCGGGAGACGCTTGCGGCCAAGATAGCCGTCGATGCTTGCGGTCTTCTGACCTGAACCGGGCAGCAGTCGAGTGGTCGGCACATTGCGCCGAAAGAGCTTCTTGGTGCCCCCGTTGCAGCCTTTACGGGACGCCCGTCGGCGGGTATCCTTGCGGTCCGGCCGGCTGAACCCGGAGGCGTGTGGTTGATGCAGAACGCAGACGAAAGAGGCTCGATGACCGTCGCCGTGGTCCTCGGCATGCACCGTTCGGGGACCTCGGCGATCACTCACATGCTGGTTCATGCCGGATTCGAGGTTCCCGGAGATCTCGTGCCGCCGACTCCTGGGAATCCCAGAGGCTACTGGGAGCCGGAAGAAATCGTAGACGTCCACAACGAATTCCTGAGTGCGGTCGGCGACGGCTGGAGCGATCCGGGCCCGCTCGCGACGGGCGCCTTCGAAGGCGAGGCGGCGAGCCGGGCTCGAGCGCGGCTCAAGAACATCGCCGAACGCGAGCTGGCCCCGAGACGGCGATGGGTCCTCAAGGATCCGAGGCTCTGTCGCCTCATGCCCCTCTGGTTTCCGGTTCTGCGGGAGCTGAGGATCGAGCCCGGTTTTCTCCATGTAGTGCGGTCTCCGCTGTCGGTAGCGCGGTCGCTGGCGGACCGGGACGGCCTCGGGATGACGGTCTCGCTCGCCCTCTGGCTTCGTCATCAGCTCGAAGCGGAAGCGGCCACCCGCGGTCACCAGAGGCTCTTCATACGATTCGAGGACTGGAGCGGCAATGCCAGCGAGCCCGTCCTGCGGCGGTTGGTGGGATGGGGCGGGGGGACTTTGCCGTCCCTCGAAGACCTCGCGCGGTTGCGGGCCGAGGTCCTGGAGCCGGATCTGGTCCATCACTTGGAGGAGGCCACGTCGATCCTCGAGCTCTCGCGGCGGTTCCCGTGGGTCGTGACGGCCTACGAGGCGTTCCTGTCCCTCTGCCGGGAGGACGGCGGTGGGGCGCTGCGGGAGCTCGACGACCTTCGTGATCGGCTCTCGCAACGAGACGCGTTGCTGCTTGCCTTCGCTGGTCCTGCGGAACGGTGGCAGCCTGGGGCCGGGACCGAGCTGGGGCCAGGAGCTGGCGAGAGGTTGGACGCCCTCGAGAAGCGGCTGGAGCGCGTGGCGGCCGAGGTCACGGGGATCAACGCCGGAGTCCTCCGTCTCGACGAGGGATGGCGCGAGGTCAACCGCGCTCAGGACCTGCTCGAGCGCCGGTTGGTGACCGAGCTGCGCCTGGCAGCTCGGCTCGAAGCCACGCTCGCCGAGCAGCGTTGCCGTCTCGAGGCCGCCGAGTCCGAGACCGCGCAGTTGGAGGCGCATCGGCGAGAGACTCTGGCGGCGAGCGCCGAGATCCGGGCGGAGCTCGAGGCGACGCGGCGCGAGGCCGTCAGCCTGGCTCAGGCGCTCGACCACGCCAAGGCCGAGCTCGCCGAGAGGCGTGAGGAGCTGGCGTTGATGGAGCGGCGGCTCACCTGGCGGCTCTCGGCCCCGCTGCGATCGATCGCGGGATTCGCCGCCAGGATCCTGCGGGGGCGTCGTGAGCGTCTTGCAGGCATCGGAAGCCGCAGCGCGACCACTCCACGTCGAGAGCCGGCCAAGCGTGGTTGAGCACCGCCACGGGAATGAGGTAGAATCACCCAGCCCCAGCAAGCCATGAACGGGCTTCCGTATCGAGGAGTACCCTGACTCTCATGCAGCGTTGCCGGATTCTCTTTGTGTGCCACGGCCATCCTCGCTTTCAGATCGGCGGGGCAGAGATCTACGCCTACAACCTCTTCGACGCCTTCCGGCGACGTGAGGACTTCGAGGCGATCCTCCTCGCTCGGACCCTCGAGTCGGGTCATCAGCGCTGGGCCGGGAGCCCGTTTCGGGGAGTTGAAGGGTGCAGCGACGAGATCCTGTGGTTTCCCGCGGAGTACGACGACTTCTTGATGACCCTGCCGGACAAGCGCCAGTACTTCGTGCACTTCCGGGACTTGTTGGGCACGCTCCGGCCCGACGTGATTCATGTTCAGCACAGCAGTGGCCTAGGGCTCGGCCTCGTCCAAACGGCCCGCCGGGTCCTCCCCAGAATCCCCATCCTCTATACGCTTCACGAGTTCCTTCCGATTTGTCGCGCCGAGGGGCTGATGATCAAGACGACGGGCGACGCGCTCTGCGAAGCGGCAGGCCCGGTGGAATGCCACGGCTGCTTTCCGGCGATAGGCGCCGCCGAGTTCTTCCTGCGCGAGAAGTTGGTGAAAGCTCACCTCGAGGACGTCGACCTCTTTCTCTGTCCGAGCCGGTTCCTGCTCGAGCGCTACGTGGAATGGGGGATCCCTCGCGCGAAGCTCTGCTTCCTCGAGAACGGATGCGCACAGCGACCCGTCGAGATCGACGACGCCGATCCGCCTCCGAACTCGAGCTTCGGCTTCTTCGGTCAGATGAGCCGGCACAAGGGCGTTCTCGTGCTGCTCGAAGCGGTCAAGATCCTCCTCGACTCGCGTCTCGAGGACTTCCATGTGTATCTCAACGGCGGCAATATCGAGCAACAACCCACGGTCTTCAGGACGAGGGTCGCCGAGCTGTTGCAGACATGCCGGAACAACGTCACCGTGCTGGGCCGCTATCAGAGCGAGGACCTGCGAGACCGCATGCGGGAGGTCGCCTGGGTGGTGATGCCCTCGATCTGGTGGGAGAACTCGCCGCTCGTGATCCAGGAGGCCTTCAGCCACCGCCGTCCTGTGATCTGCAGCGACATCGGGGGGATGGCGGAGAAGGTAAAGCACAATGTTGACGGCCTGCATTTCTCGATGGGGAATCCAGCCAGCCTGGCCCAGACGATGCGCAAGGCCGCCACGTCGCCAGACCTCTGGCGGCGCCTGCAAGCTTCCGTCCCCAAGCCGTATTCGCTGACCGAGGCCGTCGATGCGCATGCCGAGATCTATCGGACTCTGGTCCGCGATCCGGAGCCGGCGAGGGCGGTTTGAGATGAACGCTGCACGCCGATTCCGACTTCCTACCACCCGGTGGCTCGGCTCGGGATGGGGTGATGCGCCTCTGGGGTTCCTGGAAGCCGGGCAATGGCTGACTCGCGACGTTCTGTGGCTCCACGGCTGGCTAACCGACAACGGAAGCGGCTCGCTCCGGCTGCGGCTCCACGTGCGCGGAGAGAAAATCGAGGTGGCAGCCGACCGGTACAGCTATTCGCGCGGCGATCTCGCGGCCTTTCGCGGCGCTTGCGGACAGGTCGTGTTGGTCTCGATGAAGGGCAGGGTGGCGGGGGCGCGCCGGTGCGACGAGGTGTGGGTGGACGTGGACGGCCGTTGGTATCGATGGAGCACACGGCGGGGCCTCGAGCTCGAGCTCGATCCCCGAGAAGGGATCGCGCTGTGTTCCCGAAGCCTGTCGGCCTCCGGCGTGGAGGAGTTTTCCCGCTTCCTCTGGGCCGGCCTCGCGCAAACGGACCAGGACGACGAGATCTTCTCGCGCCATCGCCAGCGACTGATCTCGTCGTTTCCTCCACCGCGGCGCTCGCGGCCGATGGACGACGAGGCGGGGGGACCGGCCCCGGAAACTCACCGCCCGTGCCAGGCCGAGCCGGAATCGCCCCTGGGATGGTCCATCGACCGCGCGGTCGGGGTCGATGAGAGCACGCTGTTCTTGCGGCTCTGGCTCTTCGACTGCGACGGCGTGGTGGAAAGTCTCGATCTCCTGCCGCCGACAGGGAACCCGACGCCTCTTCTCGAGACGCTTCCAGCCGTTCCACGGCCGGACGTGGAGGAGCTCTATCGGCCGCATTTCGGCGAGGACTCGACGGCCGCCAAAGGACACCTGGGCTGCGTGGGGCTGTCTCATCCGCTGACGGAGCAGGCAGCGGCGCCGCTCGTCGAGCTGCGGGCCCGCGGTCAGGCCACGCGGCGTATCGCGCTGCCGCGCCTGATTCGCGATCCGATCGCAGCGCGAGACGAGGTGTTTCGGGCGCTGCCGGTGGAGACGGTCGCCAGCCCGGAGCTCGTCGCGAGAATCGTGGCGCCCGCGGTGGATCGATTGCAGGCGCGTTGGAAGAAGCAGGCAGAAGGAGCGGAGTCCGCCGACCTGGGACCGCGGCGGCCGACCAACCCCAAAGCGAGTGTCGTCATTCCGATCAGCCGGCGAATCGACTTGCTCCAGCACCAGGTCGCGCAATTCTCCAGGGATCACTTCCTGAGGCAATGTGAGATCGTCTACGTGGCCGACGGCCCGGCTGCACACCGGCGGTCGGTGATCGATCTGGCCTGGGCCTGCGCCGAGCAGTATGGCGTCGCTTTGACCGTGCTGTCCGTGGATCGAGGCTTTCGCGGCTGGGCCGCAGCGGTGAACGCGGGTGCTCGCTCGGTACGGTCCCCTTTCATCGTGACCTTGCACTCGGACGTGCTGCCGACGAGCCCCGGCTGGCTCGCTCCGATGTTGGCGCGCCTGAAGGAGTCCGCGGGCAGAATCCTCGGCGCGAGATTGGTGTCCGTCGACGGATCCCTACAGCACGCGGGTCTGCGTTTCTCGAAGTCCTTCGGCTCCGATCGACTCTGGACGGGCTACTCGCCCGTGGAGGGACTTCCGGCGGATCTGCCGCTTGCGCTCGAGCCGAGAATGGTGCCCGCGGTCAAAGGCGCCTGTCTGGCCATCCGGACCGACGATCTCATGGACCTGGGCGGGCTCGACGAGGGTTACGTGATCTCAGGCGCCGACGTTGACCTCTGCCTCCGGACGCGGGACCGCGGAGGTGAGGTGTATTACGAGCCCCGGTCGACGCTCTACCACGTGGCCGGCTTGAACCGCGTTCACGGAGTGGGCTGGAAACGGAACCTCTGGACCGCCCTCTACGACCGCTGGCGGCTGTCGGACCGGTGGGGCCCCGAGCTCGAGGACCTGGCAAAAGAGGACTGGTGGCAATTCGGTCGCGCCGCGGGAGGATCCGACTCTCCGTGACGAGCGTGCGCCGTTTCCGCCTCCGCCCCACCGGTCGCCGCCGGGGACCGGCCGGCTTTCTCGAACAAGCGGCTTGGCTCACGAGCTCGGTGCTCGTGGTATCGGGTTGGCTCGGCCGCGGGGGACTCGCGGCCTCGGGCGATTGCCGGCTCCGCCTGCGCCATCGCGATATCCGTTGTCGGGCCCGTAGGCTGCGCTACTCGAGGCCTGACTTGAGAGAGCTGCCGGAAGCCGCCGGCGAGGTCTGGTTCCTGGAGTCGCAGCATTTCGGGGGGGAGGGACGGTGCCGGTCGTTGGACGTCGAGCTCGGAGGCCGGTTCTATCGGTGGTCGCTGGGTTCATCAGGATTCCCGATCTCGCCGTACCTCGATCCGTGCACTCTCGACGCCATGCGGCGCCTCGACGCCGAGACTCTGCGCAGCGCCCTCGGCGACCTCGGGGTAAGCTTGACGCCCGGCAAGACGCAAGACGACGATCGCGTGCTCGACGCCAACCTCGCACTGCTCGGAGGTTGGCTGGTACCCGATCCGCCGCCGATCCCTGGACCACCCCTGGAATCCGACCTGGCGCCGCCTTGCCGCTGGGACGCGGGCGAGCCGCTCGGTTACTGCTTCGACCGATTTCTTTCCGTCGACGAACGCCACGTGTTCGTCTGCGGCTGGTTGTGGGACCCCGAGGCGAGGATCACCGACGTCACCCTCCTCGGAGCCGGCGGCGAGAGATTCGACCGGCTCCTCGACGACGTGGCATGGTTTCGGCGCCGGGGGTTGGAGGCGTGCTTCGAGCCCGTTTTCGGAGGTTTGCCGGCTCGACACTTGCGCGGCTTTGCCGGCCTGGTGACCCTCACCCGGCCCCTGGCGTCCCTGGCGGGCTCTCGGCTCGAGATCGAAACCCGCGACGGCAGCCACCGCCACCGGTCGCCCCTCGAGATCAGGGACCCGGAGTCGATCCGGAGAGAGCTGTTCGCCGCGCTCGCGGACGCGCCGGTCGAGCTCGAGGTGGTCTACCGCCACGTCCTTCCGGTGCTCGAGCGGCTGCGGAGCCGCCTTCGCGCCCCGCGTCCCCGGTCCGTGGACCGATGGGGCCGACGGCGAGCCGAGATCGGGCTCGTCGCGGCCCTGCCGGTCCGATCGGACCTCGCCGAGCGCCAGACGGCGGCGGTGGCGGCGAGCCCCGAGCGCGATCGGCTAGAGATCGTCTATGTCATCGCGGATCCCGAGGCGGCCCACGAAGCCCGGTCACAGCTCCTGGGCCTCCAGCAACGCCACGGACTCGCCATGACGGTGGTCGTGCCCGAGGAGAGGGTTCGCGGCGCAGGGGAGGCATGGCAACTGGGCATCGATTGCACGTCGACGCCCTACCTCTTGCTCTGGGACGCTGCCGCGCGTCTCGGAGAAGGCGACTGGCTCGACAGGCTGAAGGCCGCTCTCGATCTCCGGCCTGACGCCGGCGCAGTGACGTCGGCCGGAGCCGTCGACGGTGGCGGCGAGCTCCGGGGCTGCGTGCTGACGAGGGAAAGCGACGCCGACGGTCTGTGGGAGCCGCGGTGGGACCGGACCGCTCCGGCGGGCGAGCCCGAGCGCGTCGCGTCGGCCTGCCCGGGCGCCCTGCTGCTCACACGCGAGGTCCTCGCCGAGACGGGCGGCTTCGATCCGACGCTGGTCGGCGACCTGTTCGTGCAGGCCGACTTCTGTCTGGCCCTGTGGCGGGCCGGGCGGGAGGTTCGCACCGTTCCCGGCGTCGTGGCGGCCCGATGCGATTGGGCCCCGCCGATCTGCGGACCGGAGGATCTCGCCCTCAACCCCTGGTGTCGGCTTTCCGACCAGGCGCTCCTGGCGATCAGATGGCGAGAGCTCCTCGAAGGTGCCCCGTGGACGCGAGCCGGGGAGGTGCCCTCCAAGCCGGCCCGATCTCGCCGCCGGCGACCGCGGCAGCTCAGGATCACCCACGCCATTGGCGCCTACCTTCCCGACGTCGTCGGTGGAGCCCAGCTCCATTTGCGGGACCTCTGCGCGGCCCAACGACACGCCGGCCACGACGTCTCCATCTTCGCCGCGGCCAACCGGCAGGAACTGCCGGAGCTCAGCGTTCGCGACGACTCCTGGCTCGAGGTTCCGGTCCGGCGGGTCAACTACGGCTTCCGCGACTGCACCCGCCTTGAAATGCTCTACTCCCACCCGGGAATCGACGGAACGTTCGAGGAATACCTCCGGGAACGGGCGCCGGACATCGTCCATTTCCACCACTTCTCCAATCTCTCCACCACCATGGTCGACGTCGCGCGGCAGGCGAAGCTCGCCACCGTGGTTTGGCTTCCGGACTTCTGGGTCCAGTGTCTTCGCGGGCAGCGATTTCATCCGCGAACGGAATCGATCTGCGCGACTCTCGACCGGCGCAAGTGCGTAAGCTGCCTTCGTTCCCTCGTTCCCCAACTGTTTCCCGCGCAGGATGGACGGCCCTTGGCGCGGCGGGCCTGGGAGGACGACGGGAGCGTCGCCATGCTCCAGCGGTGGGACCGGCACATGCTCGGGCTGCTCTCCCGCTGCGACGCCTTACTGGTGCCCTCGTCCTTCCATCTCCGGCGCTTCGTCGAGATGGGAGTCGATCCAAGCCGGTGCCACGTCGTCGAATACGGCCTGCGGACGGACGACCTGCGCGGCCCGCCGCGTGGAGAGCGGGAGGTCCGACGCCTCGGATACGTCGGCACGATGATCCCGAGCAAGGGCGCGGCGGTGCTCCTCGACGCTTTCCGGCGCCTCGGACGCTTCGAGATCGAGCTACACTTTCACGGCGCCATCGTCCCTTACCACGAAAGGACCGACTTCCTCGACGAGCTCCGGGCGGCCGTGCCCGCCGGAGCCCGCGTTTTCTTCCACGGGCAGTACGAGCCGGAAGCGCTGCCGGCCATCCTCGGCGAGCTCGACGCTCTGGTGGTGCCGTCCCTGTGGTGGGAGAGCTATTGCCTGACGGCCCGCGAAGGCGCCCTCGCGGGTCTGCCCGTCGTGGCGTTCCCGGTCGGCGGGCTGGAGGAAGCGGCGGCCCGCGGTCTTGCCCTGGGGCCGCGGACGACCGACGCCGCCGCTCTGGCCCGGGCGCTGGAGCGGCTCCTCGACGACCCCGAGCTGCGCGATCGGCTGAGCCGGCGCGCCCACCTCGTCCGCGACATCCGCGATTGCGCCGAGGAGATCGAGGGGATCTACGAGATGGTCGCTCCTTCCCCGGCCAAGCCGCCGGTGAGCGCCAGGAACCGGTGATGGTCGTCGGCGCCGGCGTCAGCCTCGTCGTTCCCGCCACGGTCTGACTCGGGCGCTCGGCGTTCGCTTCGGCAGGTGGAGGCGCGCACCGACCAGTGGGCGCTAAAGAAGACACGACGGTCGTGGATCCAATGGAGAGGGAAGGCCGGGCAGGGAAAGCGACGGCTTTCACGTGTGCAAGAAGCACCTTTTATTCCAAGGGCTCGAGGAGCCAACCGCGACCTTCAAGAAAGGATCAGCCATGAAAAACCCAACAATCCTCTTTCTGACTCTCCTGAGTGTCTTCGGTATGGCACTTCCGGCACTTGCGGACGACGACCACGGCGCGAGCGAAAAGAGAGCTCTTACGCCCAGTGCGGCTACTCTGGGAATCGAGAAAGCCGAGCTGCCGCCGACAGGCGGAGTCGTCCTGGAAAATGATGAGCCCATCCTGTTCAAGAACGCCAGCGGAAGTCTCGACGGGACCGAGATTCGCCGCCCGAGCGGAAATGCTTTGCGTTTCCTCTACAATGGTAACGCAGCCATCTTTGACGCCCTCAACAACAACTCCTTTCAGATAAGGAACTCCGCAGGCGTTCCCTTCTTTAGCGTTAATCCCAGTGGTAACGTAAAGCTCGATATCTCTAGCAATGGCTTCAACACGGGAATCCGCTTCCTGAGAAGTGACGCGAAGGACGCACGGATACAAGTGGGGGATCCCACCAAGTCGTGGAGCATGGCTGTGGGCTGGGGCGGCTCTGGCGACTTCAGCCTCGTTGAAGAGGGCGTGGCCGGCAATCATCTCTACATCAAGCAAGGGGGCAACGTCGGTATCGGTACGTCCAACCCCTCGGAGCGGTTCCAGGTGACGGGCAATATCAAGCTGAGCGGAGACCTTCTTTCTGCTGACAACGACATCCAAATCAAGAACACCGCCACGGGATCGGTCGTGAAGCTCCTGTCGAACGGCGATATCTGCATCGGCAGCGGCTGTCCGTGAGGCCAACTTCACGCATCGAGCTGAGGAGATTCGGCTATGGTAAAGATTCATCGCCGCTATCGTGACATGCACACAACGTCCGGCCTCGGCATAGCTCTGCTCATTCTCGTGAGCGCATCCACGGCCCTTGTCTCGCCAAGAGATGCTCACGCGCAGGGCGACGTCGAGACGGTCTTCGTCGGACAGCCCGTGACACCCTACGTCTTGGAGGAGGATCTGCGCGACTTGCCCGGAGTCTTGGCACCCTGGCAGCCGGGCGATCCGGTGCAAGTAGCACCGATCATGGAGAGCACGGCGCTCGCAACGCAGATCGTCAGATCGGCCAAGGCCGCTCCGGAGGAACGCCGGAGGTCCGAGCATTCGTCGCCGCCGGCTATTGACGAGAGAGCTTCGCCGCTGTCTCCTAAGGCCGTGTCCGGCTCCAATTTCGAAGGCATCGGCGCTACCGGCATTATTCCTCCGGACACCAACGGCGACGTCGGTCCCAACCACTACATACAGACGGTCAACAACTCGTTCCAGGTCTTCGACAAGACCGGAACGCCGCTCGTTGCGCCGCTCCAGATCCATACCCTGTGGTCGGGCACCAGCACGGATTGCGCGGAGCCGGGATTCGACCCGGTCGTGCTCTACGACCACCTCGCCGACCGCTGGCTGATCAGCCAGGTGGGGACGCTCGGATCCGGCAATCCATTCATCGTCCAGTGCATCGCCGTCTCCCAGACTTCCAATCCGGTGACCGGGGGCTGGTATCTTTACGATTACCCGACGGGTGGAGTGATCAACGACTATTCCAAGCTCGCTGTCTGGCCTGACGCCTACTACATGGGCAGCCAGCGGGGATACCCCAGCGCCGGTTCCGATGCCTGGGCCTTCGAGCGCGACCAGATGCTCGTCGGCGGCCCGGCGGCTTTCATCCGCTTCTTCAACCCGGGCCATTTCATGCTGCCGAGCGATCTCGACGGCGCGACGGCGCCCCCTCCGGGCGCGCCGAGCGTCTACGCCCGCGTGGTGGACGGGGCCCAACTCGGCGGGGTCGACCGCCTCGAACTCTACGAGTTTCACGTTGACTGGGCCACGCCGGCGTTTTCGACGTTCACCGCTCTGCCGATCGTTCCGACCGCGCCGTTCGATCGTGCCATGTGCGGTGGTTACAACCTGCTCGGCCCCTGCATTCCCATGCCCGGGACTTCTCAGCGGCTCGAGCCCCACACCGCGTTCTTGATGTGGCGGCTGCAGTACCGCAACTTCGGATCCCACCAGGTGCTGTTGACCAACCACACGGTCGACGTCGACGGGACGAACCAAGCCGGAATTCGCTGGTACGAAGTACGGAAGGCGGGAGGCGGTGGTTGGGCCGTCTACCAGCAGGGGACATATTCTCCCGACGCCGATCACCGCTGGATGGGAAGCATCGCCATGGACGGCAGTGGCAACATCGCTCTGGGCTACAGCGTGGCGAGCGCTTCCACGTTCCCCTCAATTCGCTACACGGGCCGGTCAGCGGCAGATCCCTTGGGCGTGATGACCGTGCCAGAAACGTCCATTGTCGCGGGGAGCGGATCGCAGACCCACACAACCGGCCGGTGGGGGGACTACAGCTCAATGAGCGTGGACCCGACGAACGATTTCTCCTTTTGGTACACGCAGCAGTATTACGCAACCACCAGCGACGCAGACTGGCGGACACGTATCGCTTCATTCCTGATCGGCGACTGGGTGGTCAGCTCGAACCTGACGATCACAGGTACGATTTCGGTACCGGGCAACGTCATCGTCGAGAACGACGCGACCCTCACGATCGCGAGCGGCGCGGTTCTGGACATGGATCTCGCCCAGTTTCACTTGCTGGTCCGTAGTGGAAGCAGGGTCATCGTGAAGAGCGGCGGCAGGATCGATTGACGGATCCGGCCACTGCTCAGGTCCTGCGATGGCGGCGATCCGACAGGCTCGGTTCCTCCAGCCGTGGTCTGCTCCAGGGCTTCGCCGTCCCGGCCTTTACGGGGCGCCTCTCGGAGGGTATCCTTGCAGCCGGCGTGGGCGCGGGTCCAAACCCGCCGACAGGAGTCGTGCTGGATGCAGATCGCGGACGAGAGACTGGTGGCAGCTTGGTCATTCCTCGGGAGACTCCGACTCGCCGTGATTAGCCTTCGTCGCTTTCGCCTCGATTGCGCCGATCAGATCGAGGAAATCTACGGGATGGTCTCTCGGAGCTCGTGATGGTCGCCGGCGTCAGCCTCGTCGTCCCCACTCGGAACGCGGGCGCCGAGCTGCGGGAGATCCTGCCTGCGATGCTGGACCAGGACCTGCCCGTCCCGCTGGAGGTGCTGGTCATCGACTCCGGCTCGACCGACGGCACGGTCGAGCTCGTGCGGCGCTCGCCCGCCCGTCTTCTCGAGATCCCGCCCGACGAGTTCGACCACGGCCTGACCCGGGCGCTCGGCGTTCGCGAGGCCGGAGGCGAGGTGGTCTGCTTCGCCACTCAGGACGCCCGGCCGTTCGACCGCCTCTGGCTGCGCTCGCTGGTCGAGTGCTTCGACGATCCGGTAGTGGCCGGAGCCTACAGTTGTCAGCTCCCCCGTCCGGACGCCAACCCGCTCATCCGCGAACGGCTGAAGCGATGGGCGGCCGGTGCGGCCGAGCGCCGCGTCCAGCGACTCGCGGATCCCGCCGAGCTGGAGCGCCTGCAGCCGCTCGAGAGGCTGGAACGGGTGGCCTTCGACAACGTCAGCTCGGCCGTCCGCCGGTCCGTGGCGCTGCGGATCCCGTTTCGCCAGTGCCGGTTCGGAGAGGATCTCGACTGGGCCTTTCGCGTCATCCGCGCCGGCCACGCCATCGTGTTCGAGCCGCGCTCGAAGGTCGTCCACTCGCATAACCGCTCTATGTGGTACGAGTTCAAGCGCGTCTTCCTCGACCACGCCCACCTGCACGACCTGCTCGGCGTCCACACCGTCCCGACATTTCGCTCGGCCGCCGCCTGCACCGTCTCCGCGTTCCACGATCTCCGCGGCGTCGTCGAGCGGGACGAGCGGCTGGGCCGGGGAGCACGGGCCGCATGGAAGGCGCGATGTCTGCCGTATGCGGCGACTCAGAACCTCGCGCAGTACCTCGGGGCCGCGACGGCACGTGGCCGGCGGGGTCGGACCCTTCGAGGCCGGCTCTTTCGGGGGCTCCACGCTCTCCTGGCCCAGGGGGTGTGACCTCTCCCCGGTCTCCGGCGACCGGCGGGAGACCTCACCCCCGGTCCCGATGGTAGAGCTCGTAGACGTGCCGAGCCTGCCGAATCTCGTCGTCGAACCGGACGTTCTCGACCACCAGCGTCTCTCGCGCGTGCGGCGAGCCGGCGGGAGCGGCGACGGTGAAACAGTCGATCAGCTCTCCTCCTCCCCAGTTGACGATCTCCTGACTCACGCACGTCAGGCCGACGTCCGAGCAGGCGTTGCGGACCGCGGGGGCCGTCACCGAAGGGCTGCGCCAGTGCGGGTTGTCGAGCGTCAGCGCGCCGGAAGCGTCGCGGAAGGCGCCGAGGTTGGAGTGGTGTAGGAACGCCACTCCGGTCGGCCGCAAGACCCGCAGGATCTCTCCCAGATAGTCGGCCAAGACCTCCAGCTCGGCGTGGACGAGAGAGTCGAAGCTGAAGACGAAATCGACGCTCTCGCTCGGGACGGAGGGGAGCGTACGGCCGTCATTGACCTCGAAGCTGACCGCGTCGTCGCCGGCGAACCGCTCGCGGCAGGCGTCGATGCAGCGCGGCGTGAGGTCGACGCCGTGCAGCCTGTGGCAGTAGCGCCGCAGATAATGAGTCCAGCGTCCGAAACCGGGGGCGATCTCCAGCAGCGAATCGACCGGCAGGAATCGCTGAATGCGAGGATAGAGCGTGCTCCACCAAAGGGCCTCGCTGCTGCCCCAGGGCTCGGACCATTCGTCACCTCCCTTGGACCACGGGAATTTGCTCCAAGTGTCGAGGTTCTCATCGATCGAAGCCATTTCTCTTCTCCTGCGCGCCGAGTAGGAACAGAGTTGCTCTGGACTCGTCGTAGCGCCACACCCGGAGATCCCTTGCGTCGACGACCGGATTGACGACGACGCTCCACCCGCTGCGCGCCGCACAGTCACCGAAGCGGTGCCGCAAGCCGGGGCGAGGTATGACGGCCACCGTATGGCCCACGATGTCCAACGTGTTTCCCGGCGTGACGACCACGTGATCCGCGCCGGAGCAGTCGTCGTCGACGGCCCATCCGTCAAGCCGAAGAGCTCCCGATTCCACGACCCGGGCGCTCTCCCACGCTCCGGCTTCCGGCGCCGGCTCCTGCCCCACGCTCACCTGCGGCGGGAGACGAAAGGTCTGCAAATAACCCAGCTCTTCCAGCATGGCGGCCCCCCTTCGCGCCGCCTCCGGGAGCGCCGGAGCCAAAGCCCTTAGGCAATCCGGCGAGGCGACTTCGTAGACCTGCAGACAGGCGAGCCCCTGCCGCTGGGCGACGAAATGGCGCTCCCAGCCAGGCAGGGATAGGACGCTATGGACGATGATCGATCCTGCAATACCGCTCAGCGACACCGCTACCGCGACGGGACGTCGAACCGCCAGCGCCAGCAGATAAAACCAAGCGATCACTCCCGGTGTGGCGAAAGGGATGTATCGATTGACGATGTTGAAGGGCTCGGCCGTTCTGCCGATGGTCGCCATCGCGCCCGAGAGAGCAACGAATGCAAAGAGGGCCAGCCATGGACGCGCCTGCGGCTGGTGCCACAGGCGCCGACGAAAGGTCAAGTAAAGGAGGATGACCATCATCGCGGCGCCCAATGCTATAGCGACGACGTCGTGAAGGGGCGACAGCGGCTTGCCGATATAGAGAGCGAAGTAGGCGATTGCGCGGCCGGGGTCGTGGAACGCGGCCTGGTAGTCGGGCTCGTTGGCGACGACGCGGTAACGCCAGTAGTAGGCCTGCACCACAGCCGCCCAGAGCACCAACCAAACGCATGCCGCGAGGATGCGGCGGCGAACGCCAAAGGTACGCGAGGACCGGTCGATACCGTACAGCAAGAGCGGTAGTGCGATCATCCAGGAGAGGAGACCGTTGGTGAACGTGAACGATGCGACAAGGCAGAGCAGAGCCGCCAGCGCTCCGCGACGCAGCGTCAACGTCGAGGTGGATAGCGCGACTATGACGCCGAGAACAACGGCGGTCAGGAGGAAATAGTGAAGGTGATTGCCACGAAGCCAACTGCGCCACTGCGTGAGGGAGTAGAGGCAGCACGTCGCGGTGCCGTAGAGGGCGATGCCAACGAGCTTCGGCAGGTGTGCGCAGGTCTTGCGCTGCAGTTGAAGGACAAGCAGAGCGCTCACGGTTACGGAGATCGGGGCCAGCAGTAGCTCGGCTTTCGGATTCCAGTCGGTGAGGCCGGCCAAGGCGGTGGTGAGAATGAGGCTAAAGGTCAGCCGGTGGACGTCGTATTGGCGAAAGAACTCGGAAAAATCGAACACATGGTACAAGTAAAGCTTGCGGATCGTGGAGACCTGGATGAAGTGGCCTTCGTGCCATACGGGAACTCCATAGCGGTCGATGCAGAGCAGGAGGACGCTCCCCAAGAAAGCAGGTAGAGCGAGGTAAGAAAGCTTCGTGGTTCTTTCGTTCATGGAGGGACGGGCGGCGCCTCTCACGGCAGAGGTTCCTGCGCGAGCAGCGCCTCCGCGACGAGCTCGGCGAGGATCCGGTAGCCCGCCGGGTTCGGGTGATCGTCGCGTTCGGAATGGAAGTAGCTCGCTCGCGGTCCGGAACCGACGAGGCGTCGCATGGTCGCGCGTGGGTCGAGGACCTCGAGGCCGCGCTCGGAACCGAAGGCCAGGAGCGTGTCGCTCATGCGCTCGTGCAGGGTGAACGCCTGACCGAGCTCCGGTACTCGAAACGTCGAATAGGCAAGGAGGATCATGCGGACGCCGGTCCGGCGGTGAAGATCGTCGATCCGGTCAAGGTCCCGAAGGAGCAGCCGCCGCCCGTCTTCCACCTCGAGCTCCTCATGCCGCCTCTCGTGACGGACCAGGACCTCGCCGGTGGCCGCGTCGCGGTGTTCCACCGAGTCGGGCGAGACACTGCGCTCGAGATCAGGACGCTCACTTGGTCGCTCGCCGAGCTTCGCTCGAAGCCGGTGGTCGAGAATCCTGAGCAATCGCCACGAGCGCAGCGAACGAAAGCCGACCGGCCCCGAGGGCTCGGCCGCCGCGGTGTCGTTCCACAGGTTGTTCACCCCGACGCAGATCACCGTCGCCGCGGGCTCGTAGCGTGCGAGCCACCCCGGGAGACTCCGGACGATCTCGGAGGAGTTCATTCCTGGGATTCCGAGGTTGATCACCTGGAAGCGCCCGGGGGCGTGCTCGTCGAGAAGGGCTTGGAGCTGACCCGGATAGGACTCCTCCGCGGAATAGAAGACGCCGTAGGTGTGCGAGTCCCCGAGGGTAAGGATCGACACGGTCCCTTCTCTCATATTCGCCGTCGGACGCGGCTCGCGCACCACCAGCGCCGCGACCCGAAGCCCCACCTCGAGGGTTGCGATCGCGAGCAGGAGGCCGAAGGCCACTGCGACGGCCCGCCCCGCCCAGACACCGCACCGCGACGAGCAGCGTCTCATCGTCCCGACTTCTCCGCACACCTCACTCGATATACCCCAAGGCCCGGAGCTTGGCGAGAATCTCGGGGTCCTGGTCGCCGGCGGCGATGCTCCGGCCTCGGGTCTGCGCGAGCCAGCGCCGGAGGATCGCGTCCTGCCGGCTCGCGTCCTCCGGGTCCTGCGAGAGGACGTCGCGCGATTCGGCAGGATCCTGCTCCACGTCGTAGAGCTCGGCGCGGCCGTCGTCGGGGTAGCGCAGGTACTTGAAATCCTCTCCCCGCACCGCCACCAACTCGGTGCGGGAGCGGTTGGGGGCCAGGGCGTGGAGGGTGTGGGAGAAGGCGAGCTGGCCCGGCGGCGAGAGGAGGGCGACGGCGTCGACCGGCGCCCCGACCCGCGCCGCGAGCAGCTCCTGACAGAGCCGCGGCAACAGCCTGGTCTCGACCAGCGCGTCGTAGCGCCCGGGCGCGAGGCGGCCCGGGGCCCTGACGATGAGCGGGACGCGGATCGATTCGTCGTAGAGGTCGAGCCCGTGCTTGAGCCGTCCGTGGTCGAGAAACCCCTCCCCGTGGTCGCTCGTGATCACGAGAATCGCCTCGTCCAAGAACCCGCGCTCTGCGAGCCGCCCGAGAAGGCTCGCGAGCTCATGGTCCAGGTAGCGGATCTCACCGTCGTAGCGGTCGCGCAGGAACGCGAGGTCGGCAGGGTCGACCGCGGGCGCGGACACGCCGAAGTTGACGCCTTTGACGAGCTTCTCGAAGACCGGCTTTTCGGTGATCGTGTTGCTCGCCGCGCCGGTCCAGGTCGAGCCCCAGGGCTCCGGGGCCGCGTAGGGGTCGTGGGGATCGATGTAGTGGACGTAGACGAAGCTGCGCTGGCCGGCGACGTCGTCGAGCAACGACTCGACCGCGGAGCTCACCGTGCCGGCGCGGGCCCACGGCAGGTGGACGAAATGCTCGAAGCCCTGGTCGAATCCCTCCGCCTTGCCGACGACCGGATTGGCGATCACGGCGGCGGTCGTGAAGCCTCGCTCCTGGAGAAGCTCGGCGAGCGTCTCCAGCCGCCAGTCGAGCGACTGCCCGTCGTTGACGCCGTGCTCGGTGGGATAGAGACCCGTGAGCAGCGACGCCGTGGCCGGCATGGTCCACGACGACGACGAGATCGCCAGGTCGAAGACCGCCGCGCCGGCGGCGAGGGAGTCGAGGTTGGGGCTCGTCTGCCGCTCGTAGCCGTAGAGGCTGAGGCGGTCGCGGCGCAACGTGTCCACGACGATCATGAGCAGGCTCGGACCGTCGGCAGCGGGGCGGCGATCGACTTCGGTGGCCGCCACCAAGTCGCGCTGCAGCCACGCCGCGTCAACGAGGAGCCGCGTCTCGTCGTCGAGCACGATCTCGAAACGCACGTCCACCCTCCGTCCCTCGTAGGCGGGCAGCGGCACGGATTTCCCGAAGGCATTGCGCAGCGGCGTCGTGGGCAACCGATGCTCGAGCTGGGGGTCGCCGTCGACGAGGACGCGGAAAAGGGCGGGTCCCGTCGCGACGGGCTCCGCCGTGCGGCGGTTGATCTCTCCCGCCAGCTCCAGCGTGCCGCCCGTGGGGACTGCAAGGCGCTCGCTCTCGCCGGCGAAGCGGTGGACCGGGGAGAGCCTCCTGATCGGCCCGCTCTCGGCGATGGGCTCCCGGCCGCGGCCGACGAGCCGAGGCGAGCTCCAGACCGAAAAGTCGACGAGGCGGCTCTTGCGCGGCTCGGTGGCCAGGGTCAGATCGACGACAAGACCAGCCCACGGTTCGAGGGAGACTTCGACTTCCACCCAGCCGCTGTCGGCCGGGTCGTGGGCCGGGTCCATCGTCCGCCGCCAGGCCTCGACCTCGGCGCCGCCGGCGGGGGTCACGCGGACCGCGAAGTCGACGCCGTCACCTTGGGCGCGGCGAGCGCTCTCGGCGATGCCCAGCCCGGCCACCAGGAGCGGCTGCGCCGGAAGCCGCAGCCCGGAGTAGGTGATTGTCGACGGGGCGTGGGCGAAGATCGCCGGCCGCTCTTCGCCGGCGAGCTCAATTGCGCGCAGGCCGACCTCCGCCCGCGGGGGGGAAGTCGTGTTCGCCTGTGGAAGGCGCGCGAGGAGGCACAGGGAGACCGGGGCCCCGGGGCCCCGGTCGGCGCAGGCGCCGGCCGTCGCCAAGGCGAGCAAGGCGACCGCCGGCGCGAGCCGGTGGATGGCGCCTGATCCGATCTCGACCGGAAGCCGGCTGATGACGTCGCCTCGCATGATGACCCTCGCAAGTTTCTCGGAAACGCGGAGCGTATCACACCGGCGCCGCGGGCGTGGCCCAGGCGCTCCGGTGGTCCGAAACGAAGAAACGCCCGGCCGGAGCCGGGCGTTCAGTTCCGAGTCGGAACGTCGGTCGGGCTTACTGGGTGTTGCCCGACTCGAGCTTCTCGAGGCGCTGCTGGAGCTCGTTGAGCGTGCCGTGGAGCTGCTCGATGTAGATGTGGGCCTTCTCCAGCTCGTTCAGGATGCCGCCCAGCTTCTGGGTGACGTTGATAGGACCGTTCTCGGGAGTCGGCCCCACCGCGGGCAGGTAGCTGTTCTCCCACATGAAGGCGGCGTGCTCTTCGATCGTCGGGATCTTGAAGTCCGGGCTGAAGACGCCGTCGCAGGGGTCGCCGGCGGTGCAGGCGCCGCCGCCGCCGGTGGTGACCAGGCCGCCGGTGATCGTCACGTCGCCGTTACCGTTGATCTGGAACTCGGCGGCGTCGGACGGGTCGAAGATCACGAAGGTGTTGCCGGCGCCGCCGCCCACGTTCCAGCTGTTGCCGTCGTCGAAGCGCAGGCGGGCGGTGTTGTCGGTCGTGGTCTGGATCTCGACCACCTCAGCCGGGGCGAGCCCGTCGTCGGCGGTGGCGAACTTGGCGGTGCCGATCACGTGCAGCTTGGCGTCCGGCGTCTGCGTGCCGAGGCCGATGTCGCCCGTGGACCCCTCGATGGTCAGCGAGTTCGTGGGCGCGTTCGGGAAGACCTTGAACGGCAGCTTGGAGCCGTTGGTGACGTCGCGGACGAAGAAGTTGGTCTCGTTGCCGGCGAGGTCCCACGTCTGGGGCGTGAAGCCCGAGGAGCCGTTCTGCTCGAGGCGCAGGGTCGGCGAGTCGCCGTTGACCACGTGGAGCTCGACCACCGGCGTCGAGGTGCCGAGGCCGACCCGGCCGCCGTCGTCGACGTAGAGGGAGTTGGTGGGCGCGGCGGCCTCGATGGTGAACGGCGTCTTGCCGCCCGTGACGTCGTCGATCGAGAACCTGTTGGCGCCGCCGTTGGCCGAGTCGTTGGCCGTGAGCTGCCAGTCGTTCGAGGGGAAGGTCCCGGCGCTGGTGTCCTCGAACTTGATGCGGAGGTTGTTCTCCTTGAGACGGATGGTGTCGAAGCCGAAGTTCTCGTTGTTGACGCAGTCCGTGCCCACGCAGAGGCTGCCGTCGACGATCAGGTCGTCGAGGATCACCTGGTCCTTGGTGAGGGGCTCCTCGGGGAGGTCCGGGTCGACCAGGCTGCCGCCGCGCACGGTCACCGTGCCGGAGAGCGCCGTGTGCCGGGCCTTTGCGTTGGACAACGTGGCGGCCGCGCCCCGGCTCGCCGCGTGGGCGACGGGCCGCAGCTCGTAGCTGTACGCGCCGTCGGCCAGCACGCCGCCGTCGGCGGCCGAAGCCGCCCAGGAAATCGCGCCGCCGCCGTCGAAGGTCTCGGTGTGCTCGTAGCCGCCGGGGCCGGTCACGGTCAGCTCGAAGCCCGCCACCGCCGCCTCGGGCGTGAACACGAGCTCACCGGAGTACACCGATACACGCGCGATGTCCTTCGCCGCCACCGGCAGGGCGAGCAGCAGACAGGCGATGAGGGCCAGGGAGAGTTTCCAAGTCGTTCTCGTCATTTCTTGTCGCTCCTTTTGATCCTTGATCGGATCGGGTCATCGGGTCGGGTCAGATATGACCTGGCGGCATCTCGCGTCTCGGAGCTCTCGTCCAACTCCTCGACTCCGCCAGGCCCCCGGATCTGCGACAGTCGGAGGGCCGTCACTCCTTCTCCAACCGTCCTTCCGTTCAGGATGCCACGTTTGTCCTTCGATTGCCAGGGCGCTTGTCAGTCTTTCTCTCGCAAGCGGCCGATCCGTCGTCTACTCATACAAGCGCAGTGCCGGTCAAAACACCCTCATCGGATCGTCGGAGATTTCGGGAGCGCCGGGGATTCATCGCTGCCGCCGGCCAGGCTGAACCACCCGCGCTGAACCATGGGCCGCCCCGCCGGATCTTCGCCGAGGTCGGTGCCGGCCTCGCGCGCCGCGGCCAGGAGCTCGCGCGCTTCCCGGTCGAGCGCCGGCGAGAATCGCAGCTCGTACTTGTAGAGGCCGTCAGCGCCCGGAAGCCGCACGGCTGGGACCTCGTCGGCGCCGAAGGTCGCCACGACCTCGAATCCTTCGGGGCCGGTGAGGGTAACCCGCACCTGGCTGTGCGAGATCAGTGGCTGGAACGTGACCAGGCTGGCGTCGACCTCGAGGTCGGCGAGGGACTCTGGCGCCTGCGCGGCCGTCCCCCTCGCAGGCAGAAACACAGGAGCGAAAGGAGCATCCCGGCGGCGATGGTGCGTCCGGAGATACGGACGTCGTTCTCGGTCATCAAGGTATACCTCCTGAGGGGATAGCTCGGCCGGCGTTCGTCGCCGGGCGGCTGTGCTGCTGCGAACGTAGAAAGAACGAGCGCCGAGGGGACTTCCCCTCGGCGCTGATGGCCAAATCCGGCTCCGGGGCTCGCGACAGGCCGCCGGTCGTCGCGATGCTCCGCCTGGTCCTAGTTGCCCGTCTCGAGGGCCGAAAGGCGCGATTCGAGCTGCCGGATGAGCTCCTGCTGCGACGTCAGCGTCTCCCTCTGCTCGGCGATGCTGCCGTGGAGCTGCTCGATGTAGATGTGGGCCTTCTCCAGCTCGTTCAAGATGCCGCCCAGCTTCCGGGTGACGTTGATGGGACCGTTCTCGGGCGTCGGTCCCACCGCGGGCAGGTAGCTGTTCTCCCACATGAAGGCCGCGTGCTCTTCGATCGTCGGGATCTTGAAATCAGGGTGGAAGACACCGTCGCAAGGGTCTCCGACGGTGCAGGCGCCGCCGCCGCCGGTGGTGACCAGGCCGCCGGTGATCGTCACGTCGCCGGCGCCGTTGATCTGGAACTCGGCGGCGTCCGACGGGTCGAAGATCACGAAGGTGTTGCCGGCGCCGCCGCCCACGTTCCAGTTGTTGCCGTCGTCGAAGCGCAGGCGGGCGGTGTTGTCGGCCGACGTCTCGATCTCGACCGCCTCGGCCGGCGACGACGTGCCGAAACCGACGTCGCCGTCAACGTCGATGAAGATCGAGCTCGAGGGCGCCCCCGGACGGATCCGGAAGGGCAGCGTCGAGCCGCCCGTCACGTCGCGAACGAAGAAGTTGGTCTCGTTGCCGGCGACGTCCCAGGTCTGGGGAGCGAAGCCCGAGGAGCCGTCCTGCTGCAGGCGCAGCGTCGGGGTGTCGCCGTCGATCGAGTGGATCTCGACCGAGGGCGTCGAGGTGCGGTTGCCGATACGGCCGCCGTCGTCGACGTAGAGGGAGTGGCTGCGGGCGTTGGCCTCGACGGTGAACGGCGTGCGGGCGTTGGTGATGTCGTCGATCGAGAACTTCGAGGCGCCGCCGTTGGCCGAGTCGTTGGCGGTGAGCTGCCAGTCGTTGCGCGGGAAGCTCGCCGTGGTCGAGGTGTCGTCGAACTTGATCCGCAGGTTGTTTTCCTTGAGGCGGATGGTGTCGAAGCTGAAGACCTCGCCGTTGACGCAGTCGAAGCCGATGCAGGCGCTGCCGTCGACGATCAGGTCGTCGTTGATCACGAAGTCCTTGGTCGGCAGCGCGGAGTTGCCGGCGCCGGCATCCGGCTTCATCGCCAGCAGCTCGTCGACGGCGAGATCCCGGTCGCCGCGCAGCGACTTCTCGACCGAGCCCGGATCGTAGATGATCTCGCCCCGCGAGACGTGGAAGCCCGCGGACTGGACCAGTGGCGGGCCGGGGAGCTTGCCGTCGCGGCAGAGTTTCTTCGGGATCTCCTCGTCGAAGCTCTTCCGCGCTTCCTTGAGGATCTTGACGATGCCGGGATCCACCTCCTCGGTGCGGAAGAGGTTGTAGCGGTAAGCGCCGTCGATGGTGGTCTCGTCGAGCCGGAAGAAGGGCTCGTCCCGGTCCACCACCTGCCGGTACTCGAAACCGCAGGGGCCGGTGACCGTCAGGATCAGCTCGTGGAACTCGACAACGGGGTGGAAGACCAGGGTGTCGCCCAGGTTCTCGACCTCGGCGATCACCTCCTCGGCTGCCGCGGCAGCGCTCGGCAGGACGAGGAACAGGAGCAGCAGGGAGCTGAACAGCCATCGCGGGAATTCGACCTTCTTCATGACGTACCTCCATCGAGTCATTGTTGGGAAGCGCGCGGCGACGGAGCGCCGGCCTGTGAGGCGTAACCAGGCATCGGGCGGATCAGGTCCGTTCTGTGGAGCTCAGACTGCCAGATCTGTGGGAGTTTCTCTCGCAAGCCCTGATAGATCTCCCATCGAGATGGCCAATTTGCCCGGTTGACACTGATCGCCGTCTCTTATCTGCAAGGCGCATACCAACCGCGGCCACTAGGAGTCCTGGAGGATCACCAGCGGCGAGACCCGGAGAATATCCGGGGGGGCACCGTTGCGCGACGGCGCAGCGGCGGGCGGCTCGTGGAGCGGATCCTCTCGGTTTCGAGAATCCGCCTCTCGGTTTCGAGAATCCGCCTCTCGGTTTCGAGAATCCGACCGCGGCCTCTGGAGGCCGCGGTCGGAAGCAAGGACCCTCGTGGAGCCGTTACACGGCTCCTGGTGCCGGATCCCTCTAGTCGCTCGATCCCTCCAGCCTGGCGAGGCGGCGCTGGAGATCATCGATGACCTGTTGCTGTTGCCGGTTGACGTTGTTGAGCTGCTCGATGTAGATGTGGGCCTTCTCCAGCTCGTTCAAGATGCCTCCCACCTTCTGGGTGACGTTGATGGGACCACCTTCGGGGGTCGGTCCCACCGCGGGCAGGTAGCTGTTCTCCCACATGAAAGCGGCATGCTCTTCGATCGTCGGTAGAGCGAAATCCGGGTGGAACACGCCGTCGCAGGGATCCAAGGCGGTACAGGCGCCGCCGCCGCCTGTGGTGATCAGGCCCCCGGTGATGGTCACGTCGCCGGCGCCGTTGATCTGGAACTCCGCGGCGTCCGACGGGTCGAAGATCACGAAGGTGTTCCCGGCGCCGCCGCCAATGTTCCAGTTGTTGCCGTCGTCGAAGCGCAGGCGGGCGGAGTTGTCGACCGCCGTCTGGATCTCGAACACCTCCGCAGGGGCGGTCCCGTCGTCCGCGCTGGCGAATTTGGCGGAGCCGATGACGTGCAGCTTCGCATCCGGCGAAGCCGTCCCGATGCCGACGTCACCGTCGGCGGCGATGTCGATCGACGAGGAGGGCGCCCCCGGGCGGATCCGGAAGGGCAGCGTCGAGCCGCCGGTGACGTCGCGGATGAAGAAGCTCGCCTCGTTGCCGGCGATGTCCCAGGTCTGCGCCGTGAAGCCCGAGGAGCCGTTCTGCTCGAGGCGCAGGGCCGGGGTGTTGCCGGAAGTGACGTGGAGGTTGAGGACCGGAGTCGAGGTGCCCAGACCCATCCGGCCGGAGGAGTCGACGAAGAGCGAGTTCGTGGGCGCACCGCCGGTGATGGTGAACGGGACGCGCGCGGAGGTGATGTCCTCGATCGAGAACTTGTTGGCGCCGCCGCTTGCCGAGTCGTTGGCGGTCAACTGCCAGTCGGTCGAAGGGAAGGTCCCCGCCGACGTGTCCTCGAACTTGATCCGCAGGTTGTTCTCCTTGAGCCTGATCGTGTCGAAGCCGAAGTTCTCGTTGTTGATGCAGTCGAAGCCCACGCAGAGGCTGCCGTCGACGATCAGGTCGTCGGGGATCACCTGGTCTTTGGTGAGGGGCTGCTCGCGCTGGCCCGGGTCGACGGCGACGCCGCCCTGGATCGTGAACGTGCCCGAGAGCACCTCGCCCGCCGGCTTCCACGCCGAGAGCTCCGATCCCTCGCGCACTTTGGTCTGGCGCGCCGGATTCAGCCGCAGCTCGTAGGCGTACTGGCCATCAGGCAGGGCGGCGCCCGACGGGTCGGCGTAATGGAAGACCACGGCGCCACCTCCCTTACCGTCGACGGTTTCCTGATGGACGAACCCCCTGGGGCCGGCCACGCGGAGCTGCAGCGCGCCGTAAAGCGCCTGGGGCGTGAAAGTGGCGGCCGTGGGGCCGATCTGGACATCGGCCAGCGGCGGTTTGGCGGCGGCGGGCAGGGCCGCGACCAGGAAGCCCAGAAGCGCGAGACCACAGTACTGCAGGTTCTTTCTCTTGTTACCCATTATTTCTGTCCTTTTCTACGACCTGCTCAACTCTCTGAAGCGACGTAGGCCTCAGATTGCGTCCCTTGGCAGGCGTGAAGGAGGAGTATAAGGCGCCCTGAAGACAATTGTCCAGCATCCATGCCGGGGAACCCCCCACAAAAGCGACGAAACCTTCGGACCGCTACGACCGTTGTAGGGAGAAGCACCCTAGTTGCAGGGTGGTCCGGCCTCGTAACGGGCCAGGGCCGAGCGCAGCGCCGCGGCCGGGGCGTCGGTGCCGCCCGGCTCGACGGCCGCCAGGGCGTCGCGCTGCCACTGCGCCGCCTCGCCGCAGCGGCCGAGCTCGGCCAGCGCCAGGGCCACCGTGGCCGCGTGCCCCGGCGTCGCCCGCGCCGCGTAGACGCGCTGCGCGAGGTCGAGGGCACGCTCGCCGTCGCGCAGGCCGCGGTCGGGGCTGCCGGCGAGCAGCCGCGCCAGGGCATGGGCCACGCCTCCCGCCTGCGGCAAGATGCGGTGGGCCTCCTCGAGGACGTCGCGCGCCTCCTCGTAGCGGCCGAGATCGACCAGAAGGATCGCCCGGTCAAGCCAGGCGCTCTCGTCAGCGGGCGCCAGCGTGGGCGCCTCGGTCAGGTGCGGCAGCGCTTCCTCGTGACGGCCCAGGCGACGCAGGGCGAGGCCGAGCTGGCGGTGCGATTCGCCGTCGTCCCACTTGAGGTCGACGGCGGCCCGGAAGTGCTCGACGGCGCGCTCGTCGTTCCCCTCCTGGGCGGCCAGCGTGCCGAGGTTGAAGCGGGCGGCGACGCTGGCGGGATCAATGGCGAGCGCCGCCTCGTACTGCTCGACGGCGCCGACGACGTCGCCGACCTGGCCGAGGGCCGAGCCCAGGTTGACCCGCACCCGGGCGCTGCGGGGATCGGCCTCAAGGGCCTTGCGAAACTCGCTGGCGGCCTCGCCGTAGCGGCCGGCGGCGAAGGCGGTACGCCCGCGCAGCAGGTAGACGCGCTCGCCGGTGGCCAGACGCTCGAGCGCGGCGATCAGGGGATCTGCCACGGTGACCCCCACGGCGCCGCTCTCGACCAGGTGCTCGCGCGCCTTGTCGGCCTCGCCGAGTCCGCGGTAGGCCATGCCCAGGGGATAGTGCAGCCGATTGGCGGCGGGGACCCTGGCCAGCGCCGCGCTCAACAGCTCGACCGCCTGGCGGTAGTCGCCGCGCGCCAGGGCGATCTCGCCCAGGAGGGCCTGCGCGGCGGGGTCGTCGGGAGCGATCTCCAGGGCCTGGCGCAGCTCGGCCTCGGCCTCGGCCGGGCGGTTCTGCGCCTGCAGGACCTCGCCGAGGTGGACGCGCGCCGCCAGGTCCCGCGGCGCCGCCTCGAGGACCGCCCGGTAGGCCTCGGCCGCTTCGACGAAGCGGCCGCTCTCCTGGTAGACGTGGCCCAGGTAGTAGACCCAGCCCGGCTCGCCCGGCACCAGGGCGACGGCGTTCAGATAGCAGGCGGCGGCGGCCTCGTAGAGCTCGTAGACGTGGAGGAGGTTGCCAAGCCGGCCGTAAGCGGCGGCGAGCTCGTCGGACGGGGGCTCACCCTGGCGCAGCCAGGCGGTCAGGTTGGCGTGGGCCGCGTTGATCTGGTCCTTCACCGCGTCCTCGAGACCCTCCATGTCGGGGTAGGGGATCTCCAGGAGCGTGCGCTCCGCGGGCGCCTGGGCCGCCGCTGCCGGCGCCAGGAGAGCCGCGAGCACGAGCGCGAGGGCGCGGACGCCAAGGCTCAGCGCACGGTCTCGCCGGCGCCTCGCCGCAAGGTCGTGTAACGGTCGATCGGTATCTTCTGCCATTTCTCGGAAGCGCCGCCGGGCCAGTCGACCCGCACGGTCACGGGGCCGGCCGCGGCGCCCAAACCTATCAGAACTCGGGGGTCGTGGGCCGAGCAGTAGCCGCCGTCGGTACGCGCGCGGCGCGCCAGCACCGGCGGCCCAGGCCGTTCTACCCGCACCGTCGCCCCGAGCTGGTCGCGCCGCCCGTCAGTCAAGCGCAGGCCCACCCACGGGTTGTCCTGGCCGGTCTGGTTGACCAGCAGCCGCGCGCGGCCGTTGCTGTTGGTCACCAGCACGTCCACGTCGCCGTCGTCGTCGACGTCGCCGAAGGCGGCGCCGCGGCTGACCTCGGCGCGGGCGAAGGCCTCGCCCGCCCGCGCCGTCACGTCCTCGAAGCGGCCGCCGAGGTTGCGGAAGAGCTGGTTGGCCTGGCCCAGGGGGTAAGGGTCGCCCTGACGTGCCAGCTCCTCCAGGATCTTGACGGCGCCGTTCACGGTCAGCAGGTCGAGCCAGCCGTCGTTGTCGTAGTCGATCCAGCCGGCGCCGAAGGCGGTGAAGCCGAAGCTCGGCGAGGCGATGCCGCTCTCCACTGAGCGGTCGGTGAAGAGAGCGCCGCCGTCGTTCAGGTAGAGCGTGTTGGTCTCGCCCATCAGGTGGGCGAGCACCAGGTCGAGGTCGCCGTCGCCGTCGCCGTCGCCGGCGTCGACCCCCATTGACGCCTCGCTCTGGCCCGAGCGGTTGACGGCGACGCCGGCCATGAGGGCCTCGTCGCGGAAGGCGGCGTCCGCTGTCTGCAGCCAGAGCTGGTTGACGGCGCCGTCGTTGGCCACGTAGAGGTCGAGCCGGCGGTCGCCGTTGAAGTCTCCCGAGACGACGCCGAGGCCGGGGCCGGGCCGGTAGCCGAGCAGGAGCCGCAGCGTCACCTCCTCGAACGTTCCGTCGCCGCGGTTGCGCAACAGCTTGTCGGCCACCGGCTGAAAGCTCGACGGGCCGCAGTAGTCGCGGCGGCTCGACGTGGCGTAGCAGACGACTTTGTCCTCGACTCGGTAGTCCACGTAGTTGACCACGTAGAGGTCGAGCCAGCCGTCGGCGTCGAAGTCGAAGAAGGCGGCGCTCGTCGACCAGCGGGGGTCGTCGGTGCCGCTCTTCGCGGTCACGTCCTCGAAGGTTCCGTCGCCGCGGTTGCGCCAGAGCTGGTTGGGGCCGTAGTTGGTCACGTAGAGGTCGACGTGGCCGTCGTTGTCGACGTCGCCCACCGCCATCCCCATGCCGTAGCCCGTGGCGTCGAGGCCGCTCTCGGCGGTCACGTCGACGAAGGCCAGGCCCTTGCCCTTGTCGAGGTCGTTGCGGAAGAGGCGGTCGCGCGGCGGCCCGGGGCCGGGAAAGGCGGCGAGGGGCTTGCCCGGCAGCGGCGCCCCCTGCACCAGGTAGACGTCGAGGTCGCCGTCGCCGTCGTAATCGAGGAAGGCGCCTCCCTGGCCGGTCATCTCGACGAAGTAGAGCTCGCCCGTCATGCCGTTCCAGTGGACGAAGTCGAGACCCGTGGCCTCGGCCACGTCGGTGAAGAAAGGGCGATCAGCAGGAGCGGCCGCGACCGCCGACGCCAGGGGGGTCACCAGGAAGTAGATAGCGGAGATCGTCTTTGCCAGCCCGGAGCGGGTCAACTTCCTCATGCGTCCACTGAAGCTAACACACCACGCCGCAGGACGACGGGATAGTAGATTGCACCAAACCCAAGGATCTGCCAAATTTCGGCTCATTCTCCGTATTCATGGCCACTTCAGGCGAAAATGGGGTCCCCGCCAGAAGGATTGGCCGCGAAAAGAGCTCCGGGGGAAATTTCGGCGCCAAATTGGCAGAGAATCCTGGCCCTGGGGAATTTTTCGCGGAGCTTTGGCGGCCAAAGCTGTCCATGGCGAGGTCGACTATCCATTCTTCTCCGCCAAAATTTCGCCTGACGAAATCGACTCGTCGTTTTCGAGGCCAAGACGGCGAGAAAAATTCCCCCGAGCCAGCTTTGGCGGCCAAAATCGGGCGATTTCGTCCCCCGGAACCGGCTTGGCGGCCAAGAGAGCCCGAAAATTTGCCCGGAGCCGGCTTTGGCCGCCAAGAAGGCTTGACAATTCGCCCCGAGCCGGCTTTGGCGGCCGTGCGGCTGGCGGGCAGGTGCCGGTCCAGGACCGACCAGGCGAGCGTGTTGGCGCCGAGCTTCTCGCGCAGCTTGCGGGCGAGCCAAGTCGTCTTCGCGGAGCTTGACACGAGCCCGTCCGCTGCCTAGATTGGACGGCGATGAAAACGCGCCCCGCGATCGTCCACCTCGTCCTCGCCTTCGTCCTCGCCTCCCTGGTCTGGGCCCCGGCGATCATCTGCGCGACGCAGGACGAGCGCGCGGTCTGTTCGTGCGCCACGATGGCCGCCCCTGACGCGGGCACGCCGATCGTGACGGTCGACAAGTCGGCGACGCCCGACTCCCGATCCGCGGGCCCGGCTCTCGCCGCGCCCGCCGCGTCCGGCGCCGTCCCCTGCCTCCCGCCTCCGGCACCCTTCGCTACAGGACGCGAAGCTGGTGCGGCGCCCGGCGCGGCGCCAAGGAGACCCTGACCAGCCGCCTCTCCCGCAAATTGAGCACCATCCCCGACGTGGTGGTGCGGGGCGACCAGAGGATCGTGGTCAGCATTCCCAGCCGCGACGATCCGCGCCGCATCCTGGAGCTCGTCGGCGAGACCTGTCAGCTCACCCTGCGGCTGGTGGTCGACGACGGCGAGACGTTCGATTACCGCGGCCGGCGCCTCGAGCTCGCCGCGCCGGCCTTCTCGGGCGACATGCTCGACGAAGGCGCGATCCGCGTCGAGACCGCGGCCCAGGGCTCGCTCGACGTCCGCGAGATGGCGCCGAAGGTGGCCTTCGGCTTCCGGCCGCCTCACGACGCCGAGTTCGCGGACTTCACCGGCCGTCACGTCGGCCGCGAGCTGGCGATCCTCCTCGACGACGAGGTCCAGTGGGTGGGGACCATCGAGAGCGCCATCCACGGCAACGGCGTCCTCTCCGGCGGCTACACGTTCGAGGAGGCCGCGGACGTCGCCATGATGCTCAAGTCCGGCACCCTGCCGCTGTCGCTGGAGGTGGAGAGCCTCGGCGCCGTGGGGCCGAGCCTCGGCCAGGAGATCCGGGAGCTCGGCCTGAAAGCGCTGCTGCTCGCCGTGGCCCTGCTGGCGGCGCTGATCGCTCTCGCCTACCTGCACCGCAGCGCCTTCCTGCTCGCCGGCCTGGTCTCGCTCTTCTGCCTCCTGTTGCTCATCGCGGGTCTGGCGGCGGCCTTGCGCCTGACCCTCGACATGGTGGGCATCGCCGGCATCGTCCTCTCGGTGGGCATGGGCATGGACGCCTTCATCCTCGTGTTCGAAGCGCTGGAGGCCGAGCCGTTCCCGGCCCGCTCCACGGCGGCCCGGCGCGTCTACTCCTTCGCCGGCGAGGGGCGCACGCTCTTCCACGCCAACGCCACCACCCTGCTGGTGATCGCGCTCCTGCTCTTCACCGAGCGCCTGAAGTCGTTCGCCCTCTTCATCTTCGTGGGGCTGTTCGCCTCGGTGGTCACCATCTTCATCACCCGGCGCCTGCTCGAGCGGACTTACGGCCGTCTGCCCGACCTCGGACCCGACCTGCTCGGCGCCCTGCGGCGCTGGCAGCCGCGGGCCTTCCGCCTGCGCGGGCTCTACTACGCGGCCCTCGCCGCGCTGCTGGCGTTCGCCGTGTTGAAAGGACCGACGCTCGAGCTCGGCGCCGACTTCAAGGCGGGGACGCAGGTCACCGTCGCCGGCGACCGAGAAGAGGACGTGGAGGCGGCGATCGCGAGGGTGGAAGAGCGTCCGGAGGACGTCGGCGTGCGCCGTCAGAGCCTGGGCGAGCCCGGTGAGGGCCGCTACCTGCTGACCCTGGACAAGGCGCTCGACGATCCCGGCGACGCGGACGAGCTCATCGGTCTGCTGGAGACGGAGTCGGTCCACGTCGAAGGCCTGAGCTCGATCGACGGCAAGGTCTCGAGCCGGCGTCTCTTCGGCAGCTTCTCGGTCCTGGCGTTCTCCTTTGTCCTGCTGGGGTCTACTTCATGGGTCTCCAGGGATGGATCGACGGCTTCTTTCCGCGGACGAGGGCGCGGCCGGTCGCGGCGGCGGCGCGCGGCTGGGTCCTGGCCGGCGTGCTGCTGGCGTTGGCCGTCGACGTCGCGGTGGTCCTCGCGTTCCTGGCGCTGCTCTCGATCCCGATCAGCCTGCCGGTGGTCGCCGCCCTGCTGACGATCATCGGCTACTCGGTCAACGACTCGGTCGTCCTCTGGGGGCACGTGCAGAGCCGGGCCGCCGAAGAGCGGGAGTCGCCCGCCGAGACGGTGACCCGCAGCGTGGACGGGATCCTGAGCCGCGCGCTGCTGACGAGCGCGTCGACGATGGTGCCGGCGCTGACGATCCTCGCCGTCGACCTGGCGCCGCTCGCGGACTTCGCCTGGGCGATGATCGCCGGCACCGTGGCGGGGACGCTGTCGTCGATCTTCGTCGTCGGCTCGTTCGCGGTCCGGGCGCTGAGGGCGTGAATCCCGAGCGGTTCAGACGACGTCGAAGTCGCCGCCGTGGAGCTGCCAGCGGCGCGGGTCCCGAATCTCGTCGAAGCCGAGGTCGGCGGCGAAGAGCCCGCAGTAGAAGGTGAACGCGCCCTGGCGCAGGACGAACCCGGCGCGCCGGTAGGAGCGGTGCAGCTCGCTGCCCGGCGCCGCCAGGGCGCGCACCGTCACCGCCCCGAGGTCCCGCAGCCGATCCAGGGCGGCGCCGAGCAGGGCCCGGCGCGCCGCCGCGTCCGCGCGCGGCGTGACCAGCTCGGCGATCAGGCCCGTCCGCCTGCCGCCGACGTCTTGGGCGCGGTAGGCGAGATATCCCGCCAGCCGCCCGGATCGCCGCGCCGTGATCACGCGGTAGGCGACGCCGGGCACCGAGAAGTAACGCCAGCTCACCCATTCGCTGCCGCGGAGGACGGAGAGCCGGCCTTCGGCCGCGCAGACCTGCCACAAGGCGTCGAATTCCTCCCCGGCGCGCTCCGCGTCGCCGAGCTCGAGCGTCGCGTGGCGCCGCGTGAAGGTGCCGCGGAGCGCGTTCCAGAGATCGCCCGCTCTCTTCAACCCGGCCAACGCCGGCACGCCGAGGCGCCGCGCCAGCAGGAGCTCCGGCCGCAGGGGGCACACCAGCCACCGCATGCGGAAGAGCGGGCGATAGCCCAGAGCGCTCAGCCGCGTGCCCCACTGCTCGTTGGGCAGACCCATGACGAGGGCGACGCCCGCCCGCTTCCACGCCTCGTTGGCGACGGCGGCGCCGGCCGTCAGGATGCCCTGCCGCCGCCGGCGCGGCTCGGTCATGATGTCGACGAGGACCATGGCGTGACGCGGGCCCCCGGGGAAGACGACCTGGCACGGCATGCCGGCGTAGTGGAAGCACGGACGCTCGCCGGCGTCCACCGCGAGCCAGACGTTGGGGGCGGGCGATGGCCGCCGGGCGAATTTCCACCGCCAGTGGCCCGCCTCGACGCCGCGCCCGAGCGAGCGCTCGTAAAGGCGGACGATCTCCGGCTCGTCGCCCGGCCGATAGGGCCGAACGCGGCACAGAGGCTGCTCTCCTGAGTCGGGCGACGCCCCGAGGGCGGCGAGCCGCCGGCGATCGCGCCGGCCGCGGAGGTAGGCCAGCGGGTCGCTCCACGCGTAGTAGCGCAGGCCCCTGAAGGTCCGTGGCGGCGGCCGCGACGGCGTCTCGGCGTGCAGGCGGCGGTATTGAGCGGCGCTCATCTCCCAGAGCTCCTCGACCGGACCGGGCCGACCGTAAAGACGGCCCAGGTACCGCCGGTGCCGCAGGCAACGCAGCAGCGATCCGACCTGGGAGTGATAGGACTCGACCGCCTTCCGGACCTCGCCGTCGCCCGCGGCCAGGGGCAGGATCAGGTTGGTCAGCGCGGGGGTGAGCGGCACCTGGAGGGCGTAGACGCGGAGGATCGGGGCGGGGGACGGGGCCTGGCCCAGCGCGGCCGCGAGAGCGCGGGCGACCTGCTCGTGCTCGAAGTGGAAGTCGACCCGCGACGGCGCGTAGACCACGTCGGGGCGCAAGCGGTCGAGCAGCTCGCGAAGCGCCGCGATCAGGTCTTCCGGCCGCCACGCGCCCTCCGGCAGGCCGAGCCATTCCAGGCGGTCGACGCCGAGCGTCGCGGCCGCCGCCGCGGCTTCGGCACGGCGGGTGCTGGCCATCTCCTCGGGTCCCAGGCCGTAGGCGCGCGAGAGCCGGCCGTCGGTGGCGATAGCGACCACGACCCGGTCGCCGGCCCCGAGGTGCGCGCCGATGGCGCCGGCGCAGCCGGCGACCTCGTCGTCCGGGTGGGGCGCGACCACGAGGACCGTGGCGCCGCCGGCGGAGCTCCAGAGCCGCGCCCGAGGACGCAGGACGCGCCCCGCGAGCGTGAAGAGCATCGACCAGAGAAGCTCGAAAGTCCCCTGGACGGCGCTCCGGACGAGCATCTTGGTCTTGCCGACGGCCGCGCTCCCCGCTAGAGGTGTTGGTCCTTTCGGGCAGTATAGCCCGATCCGCGACACAAGAGCTCCTGAGGAAGCTCCACACGGCGCAGGCCCCGTCGCCGATGTCTCTGGCCGACCCGGACGTAATGTCTTCCGTAATGCTCAGGACAGAAGATTCCGACCGGTCAGTCGCATGACCGACCGCCCCACGTCCTGGCCGCCTTGACGGCTGGCGCTCCGAAGCACGGCCTCCTGAGCGTGTCGCTCGCCGTCTTCTGACAAGCAACGCAAGAGGTCACAATAATGAACGATTCGAAAGCATGGAGCTTGTTCCTGGTCTTCCTGGCGGCCGCCGGACTCGCGCTCGTCGAACGAGGCGCGCCCGCCCAGGAGACCGCCGCGGGATTCCGCGTGATCGTCCACGCCCAAAACTCGACGCCTTCGGCGACGCCGGCCTCGGTCTCGAGGTGGATGCTCAAGAAGTCCATGGCGTGGGCAGACGGGACGCCGGTCGAGCCGGTGGACCTGGATGAGCGCTCGGCGCTCCGCGACGCCTTCAGTCAGTCGATCCACGGCCGCTCGCCCCAGACGATCGTCACCTTCTGGCAGCGCCAGGTCTTCTCGGGCCGCGACGTTCCGCCGCCGGTCGTCGCGACGGACGACGCCGTCGTCGCGTACGTTCGGCGCCGTCCCGGAGCCATCGGTTACGTGTCGACCGCTGCTCGTCTGGAGGGAGTGCGCGAGCTGACCGTGGACTGGTAAGGACGGTATGGGCGCGCTGTCGAAAGCAGGGCACCTCCTCACCGAGTCCGGGAATCACAGCTCGCCGGTCGCCAGGTCGAGGCTGGCGCGCGCCAGCAGGACGTCGCGGCGCGCCGCCACCTCGCGCAGCCGCGCCGTAGTCAGGGCGGTCTCGGCGTCGAGGAGCTCGGGGAGGGTGGTGAGACCTTCCTTGTAGCGGTCCTCGACGATGGTCAGGCTGCGCCGCGCCAGGCCGACGCTCTGCGCCGACTGCTCGAGGCGCTGGCCCGCCGCGCGGAGCTCGGAGAAGGCCTGGCGCACCTCCAGGGCCACGCTCTCGGTCAAGAGCTCCACCCCAACCTCGGCCTCGCTCGCCTGCTCGCGGGCGCGGCGCTCCCGCGCCCGGGTCGCGAAGCCGTCGAAGAGCGGCAGCCGCAGACCCACGCCCAGCGTGACGTTGTCGCCGTCGTTGCCGAAGAAGTCCCGGGCATTGGTCTCCCAGGCCGCCTGGAAGCCCACCGTGGGCCGGCGCCCGGCCCGCGCCAGGGCGACGCCGGTCTGCGCCGCCGCCGTCTGCCGGCGGGCCGCCTCGAGGTCGGGCCGCCCGCCGCGGGCGCGCTCGATCAACGCCTCGAGGTCCTCGCCGTCCGCCGGCTCGAGCTCGAGCGTCTCGGGCAGGACGATCGGCGTCGCCAGGTCACGTCCGAGCACGAGGTTGAGCGTGGCCCGCGCCACCTCGACGCCGCTCTCGGCGCGGATCACCTCCTCGCGCAACTCGCTCTCGCGCACCCGCGCCCGCAGCAGGTCCGACTCGACCACCAGCCCGCCCTCGTAGAGGTCGCGGATCAGGCCCACGTGGGCGCCGGCGGTGGCGAGGGCCTCGCGCGCCACCTCGAGGCGGCGGTCGGCGACCACCGCCCCCGTGTAGCTCGCGATCGTCCGCCGCACGACTTCCTGGCGGGCGCGCTCGCGCCCGGACGAGGCCGCGTCGCGCCCCAGCCGCGCCGCCTCCTCGCCGCGGGCCAGGCGTCCGCCCGTCCACAGCGGCTGCTCCACCATCACGGTGACGTTCCAGTTGTCGAGCGCGTCCGGACGGTTGAGCCGGCCCAAGTCGAAGTTCTCGGCGCCGAAATCCTCCTGGCGCAGGAGGTTGCCGAAGACCAGGACCGGGTTGTCGCTGCGCTGGTAGCCGGCTTCCAGGTCGAGGCGCGGCAGCCGGTAGGAACGGGCCTCGTCGACGCCCGCCGCGGCCGCGCCGAGACGGGCGTCGGCGGCCCGAAGCTGGTGGTTCTGCGCCTCGGCGATCGCGATCGCCCGTTCGAGGGTGAGCGCCTCCTCGGCGGCGGCCGGTCCGGCGGCGACGGCCGCGGCGACGGCCATCCTGAGCATGAGCCGTGGCAAGTGCATGCGCTGCCTCCGTCTCAGGCCGACGCCGGCCCCGCCGACTCCCGCCGTGCCAGCCGCTCGAGGATGCGCTCGAGCGGGCAAAGGCCGGTGAACGCGCTCTGCAACAGGTTGGCGCCGACGAAGGCGGTGAAGAGGTAGAAGCCCGGGTGGACCCAGAAGCCGAGCGCCAGGCTGACCAGCACGAAGCTGCCGGCGAAGGCGCGGATCTTGTTCTCGATCGTCATCGCGTCGTTCCTCCATGGTGCGGCCCCTCGGCCGCTCTGATAGGAGGGATGCGCCGGGCCCGCGATCGGTCACGCCGGGCCCTGACCTATGCGGGGGGTCTCTGGTAGAGCGCCGCGATCTCGGCGGCGTAGCGCAGGGCGATCACCTTGCGGCGCACGTTGAAGGTGGGCGTCAGCTCGCCGGCTTCGCGGGTGAACGGACGGGCGAGCAGCTTGAAGCGGCGGAGGCGGTCGGCCTCGGCGAGGCCGCCGGAGAGGTCGGCGAGCACCGCCGCGATGCGGCGTCGCGACTCCGGGTGCTCGACCAGCTCCTCGGGCGCCAGAGGCTCGCCCAGCGCCGCCGCCAGCCGCTGGAAATCGGGCACCACCAGCACCGCCGGATAGGGGAAGTTGTCGCCCACCACCACCGCCTGCGAGATCAGGGGATGGCCGGTGAGCAGGCTCTCGATCGGCTGCGGCGCGATTTTCCGGCCGCCCGCCGTGACCAGGATGTCCTTCTTGCGGTCGGTGATGAAGAGGTAGCCGCTGCGGTCGAGCAGCCCCAGGTCGCCGGTGTGCAGCCAGCCGTCCTCGTCCACGCTCTCGCGGGTGGCCTCCGGGTTCTCCCAGTAGCCGCGCATCACGCCGGGGCCCTTGACCAGGATCTCGCCGTCCGCGGCCAGGCGCAGCTCCACGTCGGGCAGCAGGCGGCCCACCGATCCCTCGCGCGTCTGCCGGGGAGCGTTGACCGCCAGCACCGGCGACGCCTCGGTGAGGCCGTAGCCCTGAAAGACCGGCATGCCGATCGCCTCGAAGAAGTCGCCCACCTCGCGGGCGAGCGGCGCGCCGCCGGAGATCGGCAGCCGCAGGCGTCCGCCGAGGAGGGCGCGGAGCTTGCGGAACGCCAGGCGCTCGGCGAGCTGGCGCTCGAGCGCCAGCAGGGGACCCACGAAGCCGTGGCGACGCTCCGCGGCGTGGCGCCGGCCCACCGCGACGGCCCAGCGGCCGGCCAGCCGGCGCAGCGGGCCCTGGCGGGCGAGCTCCTCCGTCATGCGCACGTAGAGCCGCTCGTAGAGCAGCGGCACCGAGGTCAGGATCGTCGGCCGCGCCGCGGCGAGCTCCCGCGCCACCTCGGCCTCCCGGGTCACGTAGTGGACGCTGACGCCGCGGTAGAAGCACAGGTGGTCGATGGTGCGCTGGAAGACGTGCGACAGCGGCAGGAACGACAGCGCCAGGTCCGCCGGCCCGAGCTTGAACAGCTCGCCGCAGGCCAGGAAGTTGGAGACCAGGTTGCGATGGGAGAGCATCACGCCCTTGGGGTCGCCGGTGGTGCCGCTGGTGTAGATGATCGAGGCCAGGTCGTCCTCGGCCACCCGGTCGCGGAAGCGCGACAGCGGCATCTCGCCGCGCCGCGCCGCGCCGCGGCCGATGAGCCGCGTCAGCGTGGTGCCGGGGCCGGCCGCACCGCCGCCGGCGGGCGCGGCGTCGGCGTCGAAGGCCACGCCCTCCACCGGGGTGGTGAGGGCGTCCTGGAGCTCGGCGAGGAGGTCGCGCTTGGCGGCGTCGCTGTAGAAGACGAGACGGCTGCCGCTGTTGCGTAGCACGTAGCCGACCCGGTCGGCGGGCAGCGTGGGGAAGAGCGGCACCGTAGGGGCCCCGAGGAGCTGGCAGGCGAAGTCGACCGTCGGCCATTCCGGCCGGTTCTCCGAGAAGATCGCCACCCGGTCCCCGGCCTTGACGCCGAGATCCTCGAGGGCGAGGGCCAGGGAGTGGACGTTGGAGACGAAGTCGCTGGTCGACAGGGCCTCGCGCCCCCGGGGCAGGCACACCGAGAGCAGCTCGCCGCGGCCCGCCGCCGCCTCGCGGACGTGGAAGAGGAGATCGGCAAGGGTGCGAACCGTCATCGCGTCCGGGGCGTCATCGACGAGAGGGGGGGCTCGATACCGGGGACTGGGGGAGGGGGCTCGCGACCGGCCATACGACGTAGCCGTCCTTGATCACCGCCCGCACCGGGTTGACGCCGAGGTGATAGCCGAGGTGGAGCAGGCTCGGCCCCTCGAGCAGGGTGAGGTCGGCGCGCTTGCCGGCCTCCACGGAGCCGATCTCGCCGCCGCGGCCGAGGCAGCAGGCCGGATTCAGGGTCACCGCAGTGAGGCATTCCTCGATCGTCATCTTCATGCGGAAGACCGCGAGCTGGATGATGAAGGGCAGCGACTCGGTGTGCGAGGAACCCGGATTGCAGTCGGTGGCGAGCGCCACCGGCACGCCCGCCGCGATCAGCTCGCGGGCCGGCGCGTAGTCCTCCTTCATCAGGAAGAAGGAGACGCCGGGCAGGAGCACGCCCATCACCCCGGCGGCGGCCATGGCCTCGATGCCGGCGGGCGAGACGGCCACCAGGTGATCGGCGGAGGCGGCGCCGAGCTCGGCGGCCAGGGCGGCGCCGCCGGAGTCGGCGAACTCGTCGGCGTGGAGCCGCGGCACCAGGCCGTGCTCGAGGCCCGCCTCCAGCACCCGGCGCGACTGCTCCACGGTGAAGACCACGCTCTCGCAGAAGACGTCGCAGAAACGGGCGAGGCCCGCTGCTGCGACCGCGGGCACGATCTCGCGGGCGATCTCCTCCACCCAGCCGTCGCGGTCGTCGCGGCGTTCGGGCGGGAACTCATGGGCCGCCAGCAGCGTGGGCACCACGTCGACCTCGTGGGCGTCGCCGGCGCGGCGCACGGCGCGGAGCTGCTTGAGCTCGTCGGCGCGGCTCAGGCCGTAGCCGCTCTTGACCTCGGCGGTCGTGGTGCCGTGGGCGAGCATGCGGTCGAGGCGGTCGTAGGTGAGCTTCACGAGCTCGTCCTCGCCGGCGGCGCGGGTGGCGCGCACCGTCGACAGGATGCCGCCGCCGGCGGCGGCGATCTCGAGGTAGGTCTTGCCGGCGAGGCGCTCGGCGAATTCGTTCTCGCGGCTGCCGGCCCACGGCAGGTGGGTGTGGCAGTCCACGAAGCCCGGCACCAGGGTGCCGCCCTGACCGTCGAGGCGGATGGCACCTGGGAGGTCGCCGAGCTCGCGGCGGCGAGCCTGCGGCGAGCCCACGAAGGCGATGCGGCCGTCGCGGCACACCACCTCGGCGCCGGGCAGACGCTCCACCCGCCCCTGCTCGGCGCCGGCGCGGGGCGCGGTGCCGCGCGGCGTGGCCACTTCGGCGAGGCCGGTGATCAGGAGGTCGGCCATGATCGCGTCCGGGCTCCGCGGCGACGCTTCAGGAGGCCCGCTGGCGCGGCATGGTGCGGATCATCGCCGTGGTGCGCTCGTCCTCGATGTCCTCGTCGACGAGCTGGCGGTAGTGGTCGAGGGTATTGCGCACCTTGAGCTGCAGCTCGCGGCGCTGCGCGCGCAGCTCCACGATCTTGGCCTCGATGCGCTGGGCCTGCTCGATGGCCTGCATGACCATGGAGTCGGCGGCGATCTCGGCCTCCTTGATGAGCAGCCCGGCCTCCTTCTTGGCGTTCTCGGTGATCTCCTGCGACAGGCGCTGGGCGTGGAGCATGGCCTCCTGGAGCTCCTGCTGGCGCTGGTGGGCCTCCTCGAGACGCCGCCGGTACTCGCGGTTCTCCTGCTGCAGGCGCTCGACGTCGCCGAGGCGCGCGGTGAGCTCCTCGGCCGCCAGGACGAGGAAGCTCTCCACTTCCCGCGGATCGTATCCCCGCAGCTTCTGCGGGAAAGTCATCTTGCGGATGTCGAGGGGCGTGATCGCCATGGCGGACTCTCCGGATTCGTCAGTCGTCCTCGCGAGCGACAAGGGAGAGGAAGTGTACCACGGGCGTTGGACGGCATTACTCGGCCTCGGCCCACTTGGCGACCGAATAGCGCCAGAGCCGGACCTCCGGGTGCCAGAAATCCGGTGCCAGACCCGCTTTCTCCAGCAGCCGGCAGAGGAAGTCCCGCGGCTCGGGCAGGGATTCCCAGACCTGGGGGAGAAAGGTGCCGGTGTGGTCGCCCCAGGTCACCACCCAGCCGTCGTGGCCGCGAGCGAGACGCTCGACGGCTTCCCGCGGGGAAGCGCAGGCCACGGGCTCGAGCGGCGACAGCAACGAGACTTCGACGGTGGTCTCGGGCAGCTCGTCCGCGGTCAGCGGCGGGAAGCGCGGGTCGCGCGAGGTGACCGCGCGGGCGTTGGAGCGCAGGTCCTGGATCAGCGGCGCGCTCGCCTCGAGCGAGCCGAGACAGCCGCGCAGAACGCCGCGGCAACGCAGGGTCACGAAGGTGGCGCCGGGCTGCCACAGCCAGGCGTGGCGCAGCCAGGCGTCGTCACGCTCCGCCTCGGGGGTCCCGAGCACGGCGTGGTACACGCTCTCGCGGGCGATGGCGAGCAGGGTCTCGCCTTTCTCGGCGTCGGAAATCATGCGACGGCCTCGGCTGTCGTGAATGAGAACGCGCCGTAGCCCACCACGCGGCTGCGGTCGCCGGCGGTATCGCCCGAGCTGCGCAGATCGAGCAGCCTGGCGGCGAGCGGCAGCTCGCCGCCGGCGAGGTGGAGCAGGCCGTTGATCGCCACCGCGCCGCAGGCCTGCTGCGGCGCGATCGCGGCGGCGAGCCGCAGGATCTCGTCGGCGGTCTGCCGGTCGATGCGTCGCGCCGTGGCGTAGTCGAGGAAGTGCGACAGGTCGGAGCTGACGACGATCCGCGTCTCCTCGCCCCCCCACACCCGGGCGAGGGCCTCGGCGACCGCCGCCGCCGACGCCCGGCCCGCCACCAGGGGGACGACGCGGAAGTCGTCCAGGACCTGCTGCAAGAAGGGGATCTCCACCTCGAGCGAGTGCTCGCGCGCGTGGGGCCGCGCGTCGACGCGCACCTGCGGCAGCTCGAGCAGGGCCGCCGCCGCCTCGAGGTCCACCTCGACCCTGCCCAGCGGCGTCTCGAAGGCGTCCGCTTCGGGCAGCGCCAGCCCCTCGAAGGCCACGTGGTGCGAGGGCCCGATCACCACCACGCGCGTAATCCGGCCGGCGAGCGGACGAAAGGGCTCGAAGGCGTTGGCGGCGATCGGACCCGAATAGGGATAGCCGGCGTGGGGGGCGATGATCGCCTTGGGCACGGCGCCGGCGGCGCCCTCGGCTGCGCGGAGCATGCCGTCGACCAGGTGCCGCAGCGGACCGCGCTCGTCGGGGTAGAAGAGGCCCGCGACCGCCGCCGCCCTGACGCCGCGCATTCTCTGGAGCTGGGAGCGACCCATGACGCACCTCCGGGTCGATGGACAGTCACGATCTGGCGAATCGCGCACCGCGGGCAGGCTTATCGCTGAACGTCGACCACGTCAATCTTCGAGGAGCGGGCCGGCGCGGGTCGAGTACAATCTCGACGCCATGCCCCGCATCACCAGAGTCTACACCCGCACCGGCGACGACGGCACCACCGGGCTCGGCGGCGGCCAGCGAGTCGCCAAGGACAGCCCCCGGGTGACGGCGTACGGCACCGTCGACGAGCTGAGCTCGGCCGTCGGCGTGGCGGTGGCCGCCGGCGTCGACGCGCGCATCGCCGCGCCGCTGGCCAGGATCCGGAACGAGCTCTTCCATCTCGGCTCGGACCTGTGCATCCTCGAGCAGGACAAGGAGCGTCTCCCGGTGCCGCGGATCGAGGAGCGCCACGTCGTCTACCTCGAGCGCCTGATGGACGAGCTGAGCGCCGAGCTCGGCCCGCTCGAGAACTTCATCCTGCCGGGCGGCGCTCCCGCCGCGGCCCACCTCCACCTCGCCCGCGCCGTCTGCCGGCGCGCCGAGCGCGACGTGGTGACGCTGGCGCGCGAGGAGAAGGTCGGCGCCTGGGTGATCCGCTACCTGAACCGTCTCTCCGACGCCCTCTTCGTGTTGGCCCGCTACGAGAACAAGGCCCGCGGCGTCTCCGACGTCCTCTGGGACAGCCACGCCTAGCTAGCACCAACCCGAGCCCGACACAGCCGCCACGATGGATCCGTACACGCCGCAGAGCTCCCCCCTCGATCCCCCCCAGGGGACGCTGCAGAGCTCCCCCCTCGATCCCCCCCGGGGGACGCTGCAGTCTCCGTTCCCCGCGGGCTATCCCGGCCCGCGGCCGGAGGAGCCCCCGACGCCGTCGCGGCGGCGATGGGTCCTGCCGCTGATCCTGTACCTGGCCACCATCGCCACGACCTTCCTGATGATAGGTCCCGCCTATTCGCTGTCGCTGATGACGATCCTCACCGCGCACGAGCTCGGCCATTACTTCCAGGCCCGGCGTTACGGCGTCCCCGCGTCGCTGCCGTTCTTCATCCCCTTGCCGCTGCCGCCGATCGGCACCCTGGGCGCAGTCATCCTCATGCGCAAGCAGAGCGCTCGCAGGCGTGCCCTCTTCGACGTCGCCATCACGGGGCCGATCGCCGGCCTGCTGCCGGCGCTGGCGATGAGCTACGCAGGGCTCCGGATGTCGGAAGTGACGGCGGTGGACGAAGTCCAGGGCCTCAAGCTCGGCGAGCCCTTGCTCTTCAAGCTGCTGAGCTACCTGGCGATCGGCCCGGTGCCGGAGGGCTACGACGTCTTGCTGCACCCGATCGCCTACGCCGGCTGGGTCGGCTTCTTCATCACCGCCCTCAACCTCATTCCCATCGGCCAGCTCGACGGCGGCCACATCCTCTACTCCTTGCTCCCCGGCCGCGCGCACCTCTTGTCCGCCGGTCTCTTCGCGGCCGCGATCACGGCGGTAGCGGTCGGAGGGTACTGGCAGTGGACGCTGATGCTCGTCCTGCTGGCGCTCGTCGGCGTGCGCCATCCGCCCATGGCGGAAGGGGGCGCGCCGCTCGGCGGCGTGCGCGTCGTGCTCGGCTGGCTCATGCTGCTCTTCGTGCTGGTGGGCTTCACGCCGACGCCGTTCGACCTCAGCTCGCTGCCGTGAAGCTGCCCGAGCCCCTGCTCGCCGGCGTCCTGGTGCGGCGCTACCAGCGTTTCCTCGCCGACGTCGAGCTCGCCGACGGCCGCGTCGTCACCGTCCACTGCCCCAACCCCGGCCGCATGACCTCGTGCGGCGAGCCGGGGCGCCCGGTGCTCGTCTCCGACTCGGGCAATCCCCGCCGCAAGCTGCGCCACACCCTCGAGCTGATCCGCATGGGCCGCACCTGGGTCGGCGTCAACACGGCGCGGCCCAACCGCGCCGTCGAGGCCTTCATCCGCGCCGGCGAGGTTCCCGAGCTGGCGGGCTACGGCGAGATCGCGCGCGAGGTGCGTTACGGCGAGGGCGGCCGCAGCCGCGTCGACCTGCTGCTCCGCGACCCGTCCGGCGGCCGTCCCGACTGCTACGTCGAGGTCAAGAACACGACTTGGCGCGTGCCCGTGCCCGGCCGCCCGGGCGTCCACACGGCGGCGTTTCCCGACGCCGTCACCGCGCGCGGACGCAAGCACCTGCGCGATCTCGAGGGGGTGGTGGCGGGCGGCGGGCGTGGCGTGCTCTTCTTCTTCGTGGGGCGGGCCGACTGCCGGCGCTTCCGCCCGGCCGACGAGGTCGACCCGGCCTATGGCGAGACGCTGCGCGAGGTCGTGGAGCGTGGGGTCGAGGTGCTCGCCTACCGCATGCGCTTCAGCCCGCGCCGTGTGGTGGTCGTCGACCGGCTGCCGGTGGACCTCTAGTCCCGAGCCCCTCTGGCCTCCTTCTTTGGAGGCGATCCACTAAACAAATCCCTGCCGAGGGAGATCTATCCCCATCAGTTGCAACGCCTTGGCTCAACCAGTCATGGAGGGCGAATTTCATGGATGAGAAACAAACGGGACCGCTGGAGGAGCAATTCAGAACCGACGTCAACTGGTTCTTCTGTGTGGCGGCTCTTTCGGCCTTCAATTCGGTGGGTTGGTTCTTCAACGTAGATTGGATCTTCGCGATCGGCCTGGGAATCTCCCAGCTCTTCCACGGCATCATGCTCGGCATGACCACCGGCGCGTCGGCGGACTCCCAAATGGTGGGACAGGTCGTCTCGCTCGTCTTTGGGCTTGTCGCCGCCGGCTTCTTCGCCCTTCTCGGGGTGTTCAGCAGGAAGGAGATCGCACCGGTCTACGTCCTTGGCATGGTGCTCTACGGTCTGGACGGCGTCCTTCTCCTCCTGTTCCAGGATTGGCTGGGCGTCGGCGTCCACGTGCTGGCACTCCTCTATCTCGCACGGGGCTATCAGACGATCCGGAAGCTGAAGGAGATCGGGTCGGCGATGCCGTCGCCGGAGCTGGTGAACGTCTGAGCTCCTTCGCCGTCCGTCGCCCGCAGGCGTCGCGGACGCCGCCGGACGCCGCCACCCCGAGGTCCCCCGCGACTCACGGGTGGCTCTGACGCTCAAGACGGTGTGCGCCCCTACACCCCTCTCCTCCTGGGAGAGGGGCCGGGGGTGAGGGCTCCGTCAGCTCCGCCGCACCAGGATCTTGCCGGCCAGCTCCAGCGCCGCCGCTCCCGCCGCCTCCAGGAAGCTCGCGATCGACGCCGGCGAGCGCGCCAGACCGTCGGCGAGGTTCAGCGCCACGGTCAGCTCCGGATCGCCGTGGCGCAGCCGGCCCACGGCCCGGCCGTCGCGGTAGAGCACGGGACCGCCGGCCGGACGTCACCCACGCGCCGCGTCGCGCGCCGAGAGCTCCCGGATCTTGAAGGCCAGGCCCACCGCGACCAGCGCCACGAAGACGAGGAAGATCACCAGCCCGCGGCGCCGGAAGCCGAGCTCGTCCATGGCCTCGCGGCTCGCCTGCAGGCCGGCGCGGGCGCTCTCGAGCCCTTCCTGCTGCCGGGTGACGAAGTCGCTCTCCTCCCCGGCGTCGAAGGTGTGGAGCAGCACCTCCAGACCGATCTGGGCGTCCACGGCCTTCTCGATCTCGGCCAGGGCGCCGCGGGTCTCGACGCCGCCGCGCCGCGCCGCCAGCAGGATGCGCTCGGCGCGCGCCACGCTCGCCGTGAGCTCGCGCATGCGGCCCAGGATCTCCTCGGCGGCCTGGTAGCCCAAAGGCGCGTCCGCCGTGGCCGCTTCCGTTCCATGGCAGTGGTTGCAGCGCACGACCTCGACGCGGTGGGTACCCTCGCCGTCCGGGTCGGCGAAGACGTAGGCGGTCTTGCCGATCCGGAACTTTTCGAAGAGCTCGCGGAACTCGGGCCGCAGGGCGGCCGGCTCGTCCTCGGGACCCGGCAGGGTGTGGAAGGGCAGCGCCTGCGCCTGGTCGACCAGCCAGTCGAAGAGCTCCGCCTCCGCGAGGTCTCCGGCGGTGGCCAGCAGCGCCGCCTTCGTGGTCTCGTAGTGGCGGGCCTTCGCCTCGGGCTCGGGCACCTCGGCGGCGAGCGGTCCGGACCCCTCGTGGCAGAAGGCGCACGGCGTCTCCGGGAGCGGGCCGAGCATCGCCAGGGTCGGCCGGATCACGGCGTGATTGCCGTGGCAGGTCGCGCACTCGGTGAACGAGCGCACCGCCGTCAGCTCGGCCTGGGGCTCGCCCTCGGCGTGGCACGCCGCGCAGCCTTCCTCGCCCGCGCCTTCCATGTACTCGTTGTGCTCCTCGTAGCCGGCGTGCTTCGGCGAGCTCCGGAAAAGCCGGGCCTCGCGGCCGTGGCACTGGCCGCAGACGTTGGTGATCGCGTCGACGCCCGGCGGCGTGGCGCCGTGGTTGCCGTGGCAGTCGTTGCAGGTCGGCGCCGAGAAGTCCCCCTTCTCGAACATGGCGGCGGCGTGGACGCTCTGGCGCCAGAGGGCGTACTGGTTGGTGGGCAGGCCCCGCCCGTCCGGCATGGTGACGCCCGCCATGCGCTCCGGGTCGCTGTGGCAGGAGCGGCAGGTCTCGCCGACCCGGGTCGGATAGACCGGCGAGGCCGGGTCGCCGATCCCGAGGATGCCGTGGTGCGAATGGCAGTCGGTGCAGGTCGCCACCCTGGCGTTGCCGGCGGCGAGGGCCTGGCCGTGCCGGCTCGTCCAGTACTCGCGCTCCTGGTCGACGCGGGGGGCCGGGTTGAAGCGCCGCATGTACGCGGGATCGGAGTGGCAACGGCCGCAGAAGCCGGGGACGTCGCCGCGCGCCGGCGCGCCGCGGTAGGGATTGGGCTCGAAGCCCTCGTCCTTGGCCAGGGCCGGGTCGTCCGCGACCTCGGCGGACGGGTTGCCGCCGTGGCAGTCGTGGCAGCCCAGGCCGGCGGCGGCGTGGACGTCCTGGCGGAATCGTTCGACGATCTCGAGGTAGTCCTCGTCGAAGAGGTCGGCGTCGCCGTGGCAGGTGACGCACGAGGTCTCCTGCGCCGCCGCCGGCGCCGCGAGCAGCATCATCGCCGCGATCGGCACCCACGCACGCCTGCTCATGCTCCGCTCCTTTCCTCCGGTTGCCGCGTGCCGAGGGCGACCACGACGACCAGGACGGCGGTGGCCGCCACCAGCAGCACCGGCAGCCAGGAGCGGTAGCCCCAGGCGGTCATTCCCACCATGTAGACGAGGGCCAGCACGCCGGCGGTGGTGAAGCCGCCGCTGCGTCCGCGGCGGGTGACGCCGCGGTCGAGGAAGGGCACCAGCACCAGGAGGACGGCGGCCAGACCGGAGAGCAGGATCGGGATGGCCTCGTACTCGAGGCCGGCGATCTCGCCGCCGGGCACCAGCTTCAGGGTCTCGAAGAGGAACACGAAGTACCACTCCGGACGGATGTCCTTGTAGGCGGGGGCGAAGGGGTCGGCCTTCTCGCCGAGCTCCCACGGCAAGAGCGCCGCCAGCGCCGCCAGCATTCCCAGCGCCAGGACCCAGCCGAAGAGGTCGCGCAGGGCGAAGTGAGGGATGAACTTCATCGGCCGGCGCCGGTCGGCCTCTGCCTGGCGCCAGGGAGGCACGCTCATGCCCTGGATCTGGACGAGGACGAGGTGGACGCCCAGGAGCACCGCTGTCAGGGCGGGCAGGATCGCCACGTGCCAGCCGTAGAAGCGCGACAGGGTGCCGCCGGTCACGCGGTCGCCGCCGCGCAGGAAGCGCAGCGCCCACTCGCCGATCAGGGGTACGGACTCGGCGATGTCGGTGCCGACCTTGGTGGCGAAGAACGCGAGCTGGTTCCAGGGCAGCAGGTAGCCCGAGAAACCGAAGCCCAGGAGCAGGAAGAGCAGCAGGCAGCCGGTGATCCAGGTGATTTCCCGCGGCGGCCGGTAGGCCTTCATGAAGAAGACGCTGGCGAGGTGGACGACGGCGAAGTAGACCATCAGGTTCGCCGACCAGGAGTGGAGCGAGCGCACCAGCCAGCCGAAGGGCACGGTGGTCATGATGAACTCCACCGACTCGAAGGCCTCCTCGGCGGACGGCCGGTAGTAGAGCATCAGGAGGATGCCGGTGACTACCTGCACGAGGAAGAAGAAGAGGGTCATGCCGCCGAAGTAGTAGAAGACCGTGTCGCGGTGGACGGGCACGGTCTTGTGGGCCGCCAGCTCGCGCATCGGCGCCAGCGCCAGCCGGTCGTCGAGCCATGCGAAGAGCTGCTTCGGCTTGCCTTTCACGGCCTCATCCTTTCGCCACCACCAGGGTCCCCGGCTGCCCGGACCCCTTGTCGACGACGTGGACCTGATACGGGGTCAGCGGCCGGGGCGGGGGGCCGGCGACGTTGCGCCCTTCGAGGTCGTACTGGCCGTCGTGACAGTTGCACCAGATCTTGCCCACGTCCTTGCGGAACTCGACGATGCAGTCGAGATGGGTGCAGGTCGCGGCGAAGGCGCGGAACTCGGTCTCGGCGACGCGGATCAGGATCACCGGCTCGGCGCCGAAACGCACGATCTTGAAGCCCCTCTCGAGCAGCTCCGGATCGTGGGTGGAGCCCGCTTCCACCTGGTTGGTCGCGGCCTCCGGCACCTGCGGCGGGCTGATGAACCGCAGCACGGGATAGAAGACGGAGACGAGGAGCGCCCCGGTCGAGGTGCCCAGGAACCAGCCGAGGAAGTTGCGGCGTCCGCTGTCCGCCGTCTCGTCCATTCGGACCTCCCTGCGCCGAGGCGCGGTCGAATCGTGATGGCGTCAATCTAGTCCAGCCGCTCCCTGCGGGCTTCACCCGAAGGGAGGGCGGCGGACGATCCACGAGGTGGTTGCGATGATACCCGATGAGACGGGCGTCAACCACCCGTCGGCGTGGTGAGCTATGCTCCGCGAGGCACTATCCTCCCAGCAAAGCTTCGTCCCGCCGCGACCGGTAGGAGTCTCCATGGAGGACCGCCTTTCCGCGCTCGAAAGCCATGTTCGCGAGCTCGCGCGTTCCCTGGGCGAGGTCGAGCGCCGCCTGTCGCGTCTCGAGGGCAGCGGCGTCGAGGCGCCTCTCCCCAGTCCGGAGGCGCCGGCCGCGGCGCCGGCGGCGGCGGCGGCGGAGGTCGATTTCGTGGGCACGCTGGGGCTCGTGGGCCGCACGCTCCTCGGCCTGGCGGGCGCCTACCTGGTGCGCGCGCTGACCAGCGAGGGGGTCCTTCCTGAGGCGTTGGGCGTCGCCGCCGGCCTCGCCTACGCGGCCCTGTGGATCGTGCTGGCCGACCGCGCGGGCGCCCGCGGCCGGCCGCTCGCCGCGGCCTTCCACGGCTCCACCGCGGTGCTCGTGGGCGTCCCTCTGATCTGGGAGACCACGGCGCGTTTCGAGATCCTCCCGCCGCCCCTGGCCGCCGCCGCCCTGGCCGGCCTGACGGCCCTGAGCCTGGCTGCCGGCTGGCGGCGGGACCTGCGCGCGCCGGTGTGGATCGTCTCCCTGGGCGCCGGCACCGCCGCCCTGCTGCTTGGCGGCTCCACGCACGCCCCGGCGCCTTTCGCCACCGTTCTCGTGCTCCTCGGCGTGGCCACGCTGTGGGTGGCCGAGGCGCGCGGATGGCGCGGTCTGCCGTGGCTCACGGCGGCGTTTGCCGACCTCGCCGTGCTGCTGCTGTGGATGGAGGACACGGTCGACGAGGGCCTGGCGTCGCCCGCCGGCGTGGCGGCGATCCAGATCGCTCTTTTCGTGCTCTACGCCGCGAGCTTCGGCCGGATCGTCCGGCGTCGGGTCACGGTCCTCGCGGTGGCGCAGACGGCGGCGGCCGTGGCGGTGGGCTACGGCGGGGCGGTGGCGACGCTGCGGGGCGTGCCGGCGGCCGCCGCGGTCCTCGGGGCCGCGAGCGTCGTGGCAGCCGCGGCGCTCTACGCGGGCGCCTTCGCCACCATCGATCCCCGGCGCAAAGGGCAGGTGCTCTTCTACACCGGTCTCGCGGCGGCGCTGCTGCTGGGCGGGAGCGCCTTGCTGCTCGCGCGTCCCGCCGCGGTCTGGGCCGTGCTGGCGCTCGCCGCCTGCGCCTTGGGGAGCCGCTTTTCGCGTTTCGTGCCCAGCTTGCACGCGGCGCTCTACGTGGTCGCCGCGGCCGCCGCCTCGGGTCTCCTGCGCCATGCGGCCGCCGCCTGGACCGGCGCGGAATGGCCGGAGCTCACCGCCGACGGCCTGACGACCCTGGCGGCGGCGGCGGCCTGTCTCCTCTTCCTGGTGCGCGGCGACCACGCCTTCTGGCATCGCTGGGAGCGCCTTCCCAGGCTCGTCTTCATGGTGCTGGTGGTGGCCGCGGGCGGCGGACTGGTGGTGCGCGGCGCGGTCCTCCTGGTGCCCGCCGCCGATCCGGGGACGCTGGCGACGCTGCGCACCGCGGTGCTGTCGGCGGCGGCCCTGGGGCTGGCCGCCGTGGGTCGCCGCGAGCGGTTGCGCGAGGCGGCGTTGCTGGTCTATCCGGTGCTGATCCTGGGAGCGGTCAAGCTACTGGTCGAGGACTTTCCGGCGGGCCGTCCGGAGACGCTCTTCGTGGCCCTCGCCCTCTACGGCGCGGCGCTCATCCTGGCGCCGCGCCTGCGGACGCCTGGCCCCAGTTGACCAGGCCCGTTGACCGGCGCGGCCCCGCGCGTCCCATCGGCGACGGCTGCGACGCCCCAGATTTCATGCCGCCCGATGTACGGAAGTGCCGTGTTATCATCACACGATGGACAAGCCTTCCGACGCTCCCATGCTCCTCGCTCCCGGAGCCTCCTCCGGCGCCGCCGCCCTGCGTCTGCCGGCCGAGCACGAGTGGCCGCCGGTGGACGAGTACCTCGACCCTCCTGAGGTCACGCGTTACGAGCGCGAGGGTGGAAAGCGGATCGTGGCCATGCCGGCGGACCCCGAGCACGCCGAGCCCCACCTGCGGCTCGACTACCTGATCGGCGCCCACGTGCGCGAGGGCTACGTGGGGGCCTCGGACCTGAAGACCCGGGTCTCGAAGGACGACGAGTACGCGAGCGACACCTGCGTGCGCAAAGCGGGGACCGATCCGAAGACGGACACGCGGTATCTGGAGGAGCTGGTCTTCGAGATCGTCCACAAGCGTGCGCTCAGCAAGGTCAACCGCAGGGCGCGCGGATTCGCCGCGCGGGGCGTACGGCGTCAGATCGGGATCTTCGTGCGCAAGGGCAAGGTCTGCGAGTGGGACGCGGCGGAGGAGAGTTGGCGTCCTCTCGACCCGCAGCACCGAATCCACGACCGCTGCCTGGCGCTTCCGCTCGAGGTAGCGGCGCTGCTCGACGCGGCGCGGGCGGACGTGGCGGTGGCGCTGGCGCTGGAGGCCAAGGGCAACCCCGCCATCGTCGAGATGAAGGAGAAGAGCCATCGCCGGGGACGGGTCGCAGGACGTGCTGAAGGTCTTGCTGAAGGACATGCCGCAGGACGTGCTGAAGGACGTGCTGAAGGACGTGCTGAAGGCCGCGCCGAGGCCCTCCTGACGATCCTCGCGGCGCGCGGCGTCGAGGTGGGGGAGGCCACACGCGAGCGGATCCTCGACACGCGGGATTCCGCGGCGCTGGATCGCTGGCTCGGGCGCGCCGTTACCGCCACGTCGCTCGACGAGATCCTGGCGAAGGACACCAGCGATGCTTGAGTCGCTGCTCGCTGCTCCTGCGCTATCCTGCCACCCAGAAAGACCAAACGACCGGCCGCGGAGCCGATGCTGGCACCCAGCATCGCCTTCTTTTCGCCGCGGGACCGATGCTGGCACCCAACATCGCCTCCGCGCCCGATTCCGAGCCGATTCCAGGGTCCGAAACCGCGTCCGCGGCGGCCGCGGAGCTGATTCCGGGAGCCAGCATCGGGCGTCCTTGACGCCGCGGAGCCGATGTCGGATCCCAGGATCGCGTCCGCGGCGTCCGCGGGGCCGACGCTGGGTGCCAGGATCGGGCCTGCGCCGGGCCGCGGGTCCGATGCTGGGACCCAGGATCACGCCCACGCCGGCCCGGGCCGTGATTTCGGTCGCCAACATCCGCTCCGCGGCGTCCGCGGGGCCGGTTTGAGAGACTGAAATCGGGTCCCGGCCGGCCCGGGAAGGCGATTCTGGGAGCCAGCATCGGGTCCGCGGCGCCGGCGGGGGCGATGCTGGCGTCCGGAATCACGAGCGCGGGGGCTG